>Ga0307511_10000064_pt1 | contig 89445 bp, 88 predicted proteins | sample 13_EM_MG_FD_200266 | JGI IMG/M metagenome (GOLD analysis project Ga0307511, IMG submission 200266) | Populus trichocarpa ectomycorrhiza microbial communities from riparian zone in the Pacific Northwest, United States - 13_EM | ecosystem: Host-associated > Plants > Roots > Unclassified | place...
ACCGAGCGAAATCTTGCTCATATTCAACTTATCTTCGGCAAATTACCGGCGCCGGTGCTGGTTTCCGATGTCGCTGGCTATATCATCTACGTCAACAAACCGCTTTGCACCTTTTTAGGACAACCCGCCTCAAGCCTATTGGGCAAACGTTATATCGATCTCTTTATGACCAATATCCAGGAAAGAAAGGCCATGCGTTACTATATCGAGTTATTTGGGGACAAGGTCAATACGGCGCATGAAGTGGAATTGACGACAGCAACTGCTCACCTCAAAATAAATGCCTGCCTGATCGGTCTTGGTGTAGGAGTTCATCGTAATATGATTACGGTGATGCAACCCAACTAAGAAGACACGGAAAACAAGGCCGCCCGTAGTTGTGCGCCATGCATGGCAAGCGTGTAGTGTTCCAGGTAATACTTCCGATATTCCTCGAACCGCGATTCCAGAAATAAATGCGGCAGTGCTTTTGCCAGCGCATCCGGATCGGCGGGTTCGACCAGGTAAGCCAGAGAGGGAGAAATTATCTCAGGCAGCGCCCGCCACCGGGATAACAGAACTGGCAAACCATAAGCCAGCGCCTCGATAACCGCAACAGGCTGACCTTCGTTGGGAAAATAACTTGGAAAGCACAAGGCATCTGATGCCCGTAATAAATGATCTTTTTCATCCAAAGCGACATGGCCCGCATAAATAACGGAGCGGGATTCTTCGTGCCCCTTCCCTGTTAGCTTCAAATCATCCCGTCGAATCCGCTCCTGAAAAACGCGCTCTTCTTCTTTGCTTAAAAAAGCTCCGGCCACCGTCAGGCAAATCCGTTGTTGGCTCTGATTCTGCTCCAGTTTCGCATTAGCCAGCGCCACGGCTTCAACGGCATCAAAAAGCCCCTTGGCGCGTGTTGCATGGGCCAGGTAAAGCAATTGGAAAGGAACCAAGCTCATTTCCGATGATTGAGAACGTTGCCCCAAGCGCTGCAACCGATCTGGCAAGAGTGTGACATTAAAATCAGGACAAGGATCGGGAATGCCATTGGCCACAACGGCAATGCGCGGCGGAGAAAAAGCTTCGATATCATGTCGTCCCCATTCGTTCAAAACACAGGACAGATCATGCCGGGAAAGAAGCCTTCGGGTGATCGTTGCTTCCAGACGACGGAACCAACCGGATAATGCGCTTTCCTTTACCCAGGGCCCCAAACCAGTCGCATGCCAGTGAAAAATCCTAAACTTGAAAAGGGAGGCGGCAACGGAAAGAACCAACCAATCGCGATAAATGGCACTGTGCTTGGCGGGAGCAGGTACATAATAAAAGGCATCGGGAGAGTGTCTCAAGCGTATCCACCACGCTTGCAAAATATATCCAGCCAACCGAAAAAATTTCCCGATCCGCCAGACGCCGATGTCATCCACCCCGTCGGAAAGACGGGCATTCACATGAAACAGGGTAAGCTGTCCCTTGTCATCTGAGTTGGCCTTTTCCAGATTTTCCAACATCTGCTGGATCATGTAACTCTGCCCGTGATGAGGTGGCGGGACATGGGCAAAGACCAGGACTCTCATCTCGATCCACGCTAGGAAGATTTCGAGTTAAGGGCAATCGCATGGTTTTATCTTTCGCTTTAAAATCAGTAAGATTCTTACCGCAAATCATGAACTCATGGGCTATACGGGTTAAGGGATGAAGATTCTCATTACAGGCATCTGCGGTTTCGTTGGCAGTTCGCTGGCCAGATACTGGAGAGAAAGCTGCCCAGATTGGGAAATAAACGGACTCGATAATTTCATCCGCCCGGGCAGCGAACTCAATCGCCTGGAACTCAAGCGACTTGGCGTAAAAGTTTTTCACGCGGATTTGCGCGCCGCCAGTGATTTTGAAACGCTGCCGGGCGTCGATTTTGTCATCGATGCCGCCGCCAATCCGAGCGTCCTGGCTGGAATCGATGGCAACACGAGTAGTCGACAGGTTGTGGAGCATAATCTGGGCAGCACCACCAACGTTCTGGAGTACTGCAAAAAAATCAAAAGTGGTTTGATGCTCCTCAGCACCAGCCGGGTCTATTCCATTCCCCCCTTAGCCGGTTTGCCTGTTCGAGTGGAAAAGGATGCGTATGTGCCGGACACCCGACAGGCTCTCCCCCCAGGATTGAGTTCAGCAGGTATGACAGAGTTTTTTTCCACCCAAGCTCCCATCTCTCTTTACGGCAGCACGAAACTCGCTTCGGAAGCATTGGCGCTGGAATACGGGGAATGCTTTGGCTTTCCCGTCTGGATCAATCGCTGTGGGGTATTGGCCGGGGCGGGTCAATTCGGTCGGGCGGACCAAGGTATCTTCGCCTACTGGCTCCACTCGTGGAAACGTGAACGGCCCCTGAAATACATTGGCTTTGACGGTCAAGGCCATCAAACGCGTGATGCCCTGCATCCCCACGACCTTGCCCGGCTGATTACCCAGCAAATGAATTTCAAGGGAGATCGCTCCCGACTGATCAATGTCTCGGGTGGAGCGGCCCAGGCCATGTCCCTGAAACAATTGAGCGATTGGTGCGAACGACGCTGGGGCAAACGTGCTATCAAATCCGATTCCACGCCGCGTCCGTTTGATCTTCCCTGGGTTGTACTCGACGCCACCCTGGCCCATAAGCTTTGGGATTGGAAACCGAAGATTCCGCTTCAGACCATCTTGGAAGAAATCGCCGCCCAGGCCGAGACTCACCCTGACTGGCTTGATCTTTCCGCACCTTAACCCGTTCTCAATCGTCATGACACCTCCTCCCCCCTCCCCGAATGCTCCGTCACTACGTTTGCTTTCGTTGATTCTCCCTGCGCTCAACGAAGAAGGTTGCATCTGCTCTACGGTGGAACATCTTCATGTCGAGCTGCGCTTGCATCACGTTCCCCATGAGATTATCGTGGTGGATGATGGCAGCACCGACCAAACCTGGCCGTTGCTGATTGAATTGCAAAAACAGATTCCAGAACTTCACCCCGTCAAGAATACCGGTGCGCATGGTTATGGCCGTGCGGTCATCTGCGGACTGGATCACATGCAGGGCGATGCCGTCATCATCATGATGGCGGACGAATCGGACGATTGTCGGGATGCAGTGATTTATTGGAACCTGCTGAACCAGGGATACGATTGTGTGTTTGGTAGCCGCTTTATTCGAGGCGGCGGAACCATCGATTATCCATTGGCCAAACTCGTCTTGAATCGACTGGCCAATGCTTTTATCGCTTTGCTCTTTCGGATCAGGCTCAATGATACGACGAATGCCTTCAAAGCTTATCGCAAAACCGTCATTGAGGGTTGTCGGCCTCTGATTGCACCCCATTTCAACCTCACCATCGAACTCCCGCTCAAGGCCATCGTACGCGGCTATTCCTGGACGGTCGTGCCGATCACGTGGCGCAATCGCCGCACAGGTGAAGCGAAGCTCAAGATCAAGGAAATGGGGAGCCGCTATTTTTTCATCTGCATGTACATCTGGCTGGAAAAGTATTTCAGCCGGGGAGATTACAAGGCGCTGAATCGGCCTCCTCAGTAATCTATTGCCTAATGAAGCTTCAGCCCCAAAGCTTGCATCAACCATAAGAACGGTTATTTTAAAGAAAATGACAACTCCGAGCGGCAAGCTCCTCCATAGCTGGCTGCTCCCCCTGGCAACCTCCGCGATTTTTTTCATCGCGCTGCTTTTTTTGATCCCTTACTCCCAGAGTTTGGGAGATGTAAAAGAATCATTGGGAGCTTTGGTGTGGATTCTCGGCTCAGGTATTGCAACGACAACAATGGATTATAGCTATTGTCTCTTCGTTCCGATTATCTTCGTTTATCTGATTTTTATTCGCAGAAGGCAAATCATGGATTTGCCCGTTCAGGGAAGCAATGCCGCGTTGGCATTGATCGCCTTCGGACTTCTTCTTTATTGGTTCGGCCTTCGAGCGGAAACGCAGTATTTCGGCTATGCGGCCGTGCAGCTTCTCCTGGCTGCCGTTATTCTTTGGTTTTGGGGCTGGGCCGTATTTCGCATGCTTCTTTTTCCCTGGGCCTTCTTTGCCTTTGTCTGGCCGCTGCCTTTTTTGGAACCCATCGTCGCTTTCCCTCTTCGCATGGTCATGAGCCATCTGGCGGACCTATCGCTCAATATTCTCGGGATACCAACAGTGCAAAATGGAACCTCTCTCATCTCGGCTCCCGATCCACTTTTGGGACGCCCCCTCGGAGCCAGGTTTGAAATTGATATTGCCGACCCCTGCAGTGGACTTCGCTCGCTTTTTGCCCTGCTCATGTGCTCGGCTCTCTATAGCTATCTTTTTCTTAAACAACTTTGGCAGCAATGGATTGTTTTCCTCAGCGCCACACCGATGGCTATCATCGGAAACTTGGTCCGAGTCATCATGCTCACCATTGGCAGTATTTGGTTCGGTTCGTCCTTCGCCCTGGGAACCCTGGAGCAACCCTCCTGGTTCCATGAGACTGCCGGGTTTCTAGTTTTTACCGTGGCCTTGGGATTGGAAATCCTTCTGGGTTTCCTACTGATAAAGTGGAGTCGCTCGGAAATTCTACCGGACGCCGTTCGCCGTTCATCCAAACCTAGCCGCAAGACAACGGCGAAAAAATAATCCTACCCGCATTCTCATGCCCATAGCCGCATCCATTCCACCGAAGAAAAATCGTCATCCCCAAGCATCTCTTAACGATGATAAACCGGGCGATGTTCCTTTCTGGCGATGCGGGTTATTGCTGTTGCTGACGCTGCTCATGCTGACTGCTTATTGGATTAATCCTCCACCAAATATCCCAGCCCAGGCCGGAGTCATCATGACCTTGCCGGATAATGTCAAAATGACATTGCCCGCCCAGGCCCAGGCCAATTTTCATGGCTTTAATCGGGCGATCACGGAAGCTGAACTGGTCGATTTGCCCAAAGACACCGGATTTGCCCGGAAGGAATACGATGACTTTTTGGGAGATAATATTTTCTGCACTATTGTCCTAAGCGGAGCCGAGCAACGCAGTATCCATCGCCCCGAAGCCTGTCTGCCAGGACAGGGCTGGCGTATTCTTGGACAAGATAATCTCCCCATCCGATTGGACTCTGGCCGCAATTTGGTAGTCCGAAATCTCACGATCCAGCACGATGCCATTGCCGCAAATAACGAACATCTACTCGTTAATGGCTATTTCATGTATTGGTTTGTGGGGGAAGACGTGACTACTCCGTCCCACTTTACACGCTACTTTCTTAGCAGTTGGGATCGGTTCGCTCATAACCGGGTACATCGCTGGGCCTATGTCAGCATCCTATCTCAAGTGACAGATTCCATCCGACCCAATGGGCTTGGTGCTGAACAAACCCGCACGATGCTCGCCGATTTTATTCGAAAAATCGTACCGACTTTCCAAAAAAGCGAAATGCCTGATTCCGCTCCCAAATAAATTCTCCGCAGTAAATCAAAGCAAGCGCCGCAAGACAACCAACCTGTCCAAGCCCCAAGCCAGGACGAGGAAAGCAAGGCCGCAAAGGGACAGGAACTTGCCGCTTTGGCCGACGGTCACGATAAGCGGCGTCAGCTTTCCCGACTCGAAGGGTTCGCCAAAGGCAATCCATTGATTAGGGCTGCTATCGTGCGACTCGATGCGGTATACGTGTCCGGGTGTTACCGGAGCGTAAATCAGCTCCCAGTCTCGAAAAATAAAAGGGAAAGAGCGGGACAGTTGAGGCAGAAGCTCGCGGCGCTGACCTGTAGCTTCATCCCTGAGAATCAGCTGTAAACCATCAAGACGGTAATTAGTAAAACGCGCCCTTTTATCCAGCAGGAGATCAAGCGTGATATAATTCGCTGTCGGCTGAAACGGACCGGAAAGAAACCATTTGTCCGTTACCGTCCGATGGTCCGCATCAAAGCTCCCCGTGTAAAGTTGTGCCGGTCGGGGACGATAAGCAGGATGATACCCACCGACGGTATAATTTCCCTGGCTTTCAGGCAGAAGTGGAAAGCCGGTTATCATGGGAAGGGTCATGGCAGGCACCGGCTTTCGCCCCTTGATTATATCCAGCATATCCGCTGACGAGTCTCCCTCTTTAAATAAGGGGAGATCGATCGTTCCATCCCATAAAGGATCCCGATTATTAAGGATGGGCTGCACAGCGCCACGAACCATATTTCGAAATAAAACTAGTTTATTGGGTTCACTCCACTCCCCGTTTTCCAGGGCCATGAAGGGAAGCGTTCGATACAGAATATGGATGGAAAAACCCAAAATCTGAAAACAGATCCACGCAAAGGCAAAAATATTCCAACCCAGCCGATAACGTCCTGAACTGCCTCGACAAAGCAAGCAAAGCGCTACGGCCGAGACCAGCGGCACCATGATAAAAATATCGGTATAGCGTCCCGAGGGCATTCCCATATTCTGATTTTCTCCGCGAAATGCCCCAGCGGCCACCGAGATGAGTAAGAGCAATCCCCCGATTGCCATGATATATTCAATGCTTCGGGTTCGAAAAGATGGTGAATAAATATAAGCCACAGCCAGCCCCCCCAGAGGAATGAGGGTAAAAATTCCGGCTCCAGGAATAAAAACCATTGGCCACGCCAGTGCCTTAAATAAGGCATCACAACCCTCCAGCAAACCAGCTTTCACTCCGGCAGACATTGTCAGGTAAAAGGAGAGAAATATGATCAGGCAAATAACCGAGAGAACCTCATCCCGTCTCGTCAGGCGCCGTGCCACCACCGCCCGAAAAAGGGTCAAAGCAACCACCATGAATGCAGCCAGGCAGCCAGCCCCACTATTAAATGCAGCCAAAAGCGCCAACAGGGAAGTAACTCCAACCCCCGCCCAAGTTTCCCTCTTATGAACTGCCACATATAAGGTCCAAAGACTAAAAAGCATCATGGCCGTATGCAGCCAGAGAAATCCCCAGGCAATGCGGTACCCGGCAAAAGGTACGACAAAGAGCAGGAAGATCAGAGGGAGAAGCCATCGTCGATCCTGCGGAGTCAAAACCTTCCAGAAAGTAAGAATGACCACAGCGGCATAAGCCGTGTGAATGAACGCATAAACCAGAAAATCAAGATGCCCGTCCCAATATCCATTCAAAAGATACTGCCCAAGATTCATGAAGTAATACATGGGCATGGGATGACTGTTATGCCGGGCCCAGGCAAATCCCCAATCGTGAATGCCATTGGCCCAGTTTTGCAGCCAAATCAGCGTTGATCCATCATCAAGTTGGGGAAGCGCGGTGATGAAACGGATTCCGATAAAAATCCGAACTCCCAAAATCAATAACAAGAGACCCGCGATAAGAAAGATGTCCCGAAACTTTTGCAGAGAATCATTCAAGGCACCGTACAATGCCCCACTCCAACCCGATCCATCAAGGAGATTTGATCATCACCTGGATTCCCTCCTTCTCATCCGCGATATTTATGCGCAATCTGCGTTCTATCTACCATGAAGGTTCTCTTCGATCACTCGTGGCCTTTTGCCCTGGCCCATGGAGGCTTCCAAATCCAAATCGAGGAAACCAAAGCCGCCTTGGAACGGCGAGGCCTTGAGGTCGAATATGTCCGTTGGTGGGATGATGGGCAAACGGGCGATCTCATCCATCATTTTGGGGCACCTCCCGTTCACTATTTAAAAATAGCCCATGAACAAGGCCTTCCTGTGGCTGTCACCCATCTCTTCACCGCCACATGCAACCGTTCACCACTGCAACTCAATATTCAGGGCCTCGTCACGCGAGTACTCCTGGACCTACCTGGATGGGGGCTGATCAAAAATCAGCTCAATTGGCAAAGCTTTCGACTCGCAGACCTCATGATCGTTGGACTACAAGCCGAACGACAAGTGCTCTCCACTGTCTATGGCCTACCCGAAGCCAAAGTCTCCGTTGTGCCCCTGGGTTTGCATCGTGATTTTCTGGAAGCGGGAAAACCTTCGCGTTCGAAACCGTATCTTATCACCACGGGCACCATCACGGAACGCAAGCGTTCGGTTGAATTGGCCCAAATGGCCCGTACAGCACAGGTTCCTCTTTTATTCGTTGGAAAGCCCTACAGTTTGAATGATCCCTATTGGAAAGCCTTTGCCACCTTGATCGATAACAAATTTGTCTTCCATCGCGACCATGTCACCGATCGTGCCGAAATGATTGGTTTGCTAAAATCGAGTCGTGGCTTTGTCATCTTCAGTCAACACGAAAACTGGTGTCTTTCGGCTTACGAAGCCGCGGCTTGTGGCTTACCCCTGCTTGTGCCTAATCAGCCTTGGTCTCGGGAATGTTTTGGGGCACAAGCCAGCTATCTGGATGCTTCCATGACTAAGACAAATCCGGACAAACTGCGTTCGTTCTACGAAAAATGTCCCGTATTACCTGCGTCCGATTTCAAGCTCTATTCGTGGGACGAAGTCGCCGGTCAACTCGAAGCCTACTATCGATCGATATTGTCGAAATAGCCCTATTTCCCGATCACTTCCCGATATATCTCCATGTGTCGGTTCGCAATGACAAGAGGATGGTAAAGTTTTGCCATCATCTGTGCCGCATTTTCGGGACGCAAGCTTCCCGCTTTTATCCATTGCTCTAAGGCCTGCTCCAACCCATTCCAATCTTCGGGCACAAAGAGTTCAGCCCCCTCGATTGATTCCGTGATATCCACGATACCTCCCACGCGCGATCCGAAGAATTTAAGATTACGGGCCAGCGCTTCGGCCACGACCAGACCAAAGGCTTCTTCCGTGGGAAAGTGAATGCATCCATCGGCACGATCAAGCACAGCAATAAGTTCATCGGTATCTTTCAATCCGGAATAAGCTGCATAACCCGATGAACTCGCCCGGTCGATGGCTTCAAGAAATTTCCGGCTATATGAATTTTCGGAGATTACTTGGCCCACAAATTCGATTTGGCAGGGGCATCCCTTTTCGTGCAATCGCCTGAACAACTCCAGAAGTTCAACCTGACGTTTGCGAGGCGAGATAATACCCACGTTAATCAAGCGCGGACGAGCTGCCGAGGCAACGGCTCTCAGAGGAAGGTTCTCGAAAAAAGCCTTGCGAACAGGATTGGATACCCTCCACGTTCGCCGATTTTTCTGGCGCACCAATGTTTCGGTATAGGCCGAATTACACAAAACACCCGTCGTGCGCGGAAGGGTGATCTTTTCAAGTTGGCCAGCCAGCCAAAGAAAGCTTCCCGGAAAAGCTTCCAGGTGCCGGGCAATTTCCGCCATATTACCGTGAATGGTGAGTATATTTGGGTAGCCGGAAAAAACCGTACTGATGGCGCAATCGCGCTCCGTCCCCTGCCCGTGCACGATATCCGGCCCAAGTTCCCGCAGCTTTCGCCGAACGGCACGAATGCATCCAGAATAACCGGTGCGCATCCATCCCAGTTTCGGCAAAAGCAGACTATGAAAAAAAACATTCTCCGCGAGTTTTTCCGGAGAGTTCATCGGTCGCTGCGTACAGGTAACCACGTGAATTTCTGCTTCCGGCAATCCAGCGAACCCCTGCAACAGGGCTTCGGGGGCTGTTCCAAACCAGGGCGTCTCTTTTGCGTATTCCCGGAATGGCTCGCGATTATCGGTGGTTAACAAGGCAATCTTCATCGGAAAGTGATCAATGAAGGATACTCCGGGAACTTCTCCCAGCACTCCAGTGAATTTTATCAGGATAAGTTCATGATTACTTCTCCGTTTAGCAGTTGACGTGTTCGCCTGAACCCTTTCTATTCGCTTTGATTTGTTTCCACTTCTTTTATGAAGGATTCACCCGGCAAAATCCGCATCGCCCTAGCCATGGAGTACCCGCTGTTCCAGCAGGGCGGAGTGGAGGTTTTAGTGCGCGAACTAGTCCGCCGATTGGCTGCCCGATTTGAAATCGTTTTGATTTCCAAAGACCAAAATCAAGAAGCGCTCGGCGAAGAGTTTGCCTCCCTCGTTACCACGCATCTTTCGTGGAACAAATCCAAACCCTCTTATAAAGCCGCACGTGACTTGGCGACGGCTCTCGCCGATCAACAAATCAAGCTCGCCCATTTTCATTCCGGGGGCATCTACGATTGGCAAAGTCACAAGGCGTGGCAGTCGCCCCTTTTTCACCTAACCGGCATGAGCGTACCCTGCCTGGCAACCAACCACTTAATGTCGCCATTGCTGGAGGGCTTCACTCGCCCCGATCGCCCGACATGGCAAAAAGCTCTCCTGTTACCAAAGGCATGGATAAGCAAGGCTGTTCTTCTAAATCGCGTCCAGACCGAGATACTGGTTTCAAAACACGACCAAGCCCAGTTGCAGCGATTCTTTCCCCCATTCTCCGGCAAGCTTCAGCAGATGTATCACTCCAAGCTGACCCGCACGGATGACGGTCTCCCCTCCGAGCAACGAAAAAAAAACGTGCTCTGCTTGGGAACCCTGTGCGAACGCAAAGGCCAGGCCATTCTGATCCGTGCTTTCGCTTCGGTGGCCAAACGGCATCCGGAATGGAACCTCCATTTGATGGGACGATGCGAATCGCCCGATTACCAGAATGAATTAAAAGAAACCGCAGCCCACCTCGGCATTTCCGAACGACTGCAAATCTCACCTCCACAAAACGACCCGAGCTCCGTTCTGGCCAGTGCTACAATTTTCGCCATGCCCTCCCTTCTGGAGGGGCTCGGCCTTTCTCTTCAGGAAGCTCTTTATTACGGATGCTCCTGCATCGGTTCGGACGTGGGCGGAATTCCCGAGTTGATTGATAATGACGCAACCGGCCTTCTCGTCCCTCCCGGTGATGAAAATGCACTGGCCGTGACACTCGACCGACTCATCTCAAAGCCGGAACTCCGCTCGCGCCTAACCCAACGCGCTCGACAATCCATCGTCGAAAAAGGAATGCTTTCTGAAATCATGGTGAAGAACCACCTTCGGCTTTATGAAAATGTCCTGACCGGAAAGGAAGCCTCATGGATTCACTAACCGGTCATAAAAAGGGACTGTTCATTGTCGCAACGCCGGGACGTTCCGTGGCTGACAACTATGCAGCCTATCTCGAGAGGAATTATCGCCTAAGGTTTCTCGGGTTAGGTACACGTCGGGGCACGAAAAATGTCTCACGGGAAAAAACCAGGTTATTGCCGCTTTTTGGATTGTTGGCTTATGCCTCAACAAAAGTAATGGGTGTGAAACGGGCCGAAAATTTTCGATTTCATCTCCACCCTCTTTTCGATTATTGGGTCCGCGCCCAACTTCGCCCCGGAGATCACATTATTTCCAGCTACGGCTACGCTAATGCCTCTTTCCGATGGATCAAAAAGCATGGAGGAAACACCTTCCTTGATGGAGGAAATTCTCATCCGGAAAATTTTTGGGAAGTATTGACGGAGGAACATCGTCTCTGGAATTGCCCCTCACCTCCAATTTCACCCGCTCATTTTCGACGGTCGTGCGAGATGCTCGAACACACCGACTACGTCCTTTCTCCCAGCAGTTACGTCACCGAATCCTTTCTCAAACGCGGTTTCCGAGCGGAGCAAATGCTCCCCTCGATCTATGCGATCAACTTCAGTCATTTTTTTCCCTCTCCCACTCCGCGTCCTAAAAAACGCCCCCTGACGATCATCAATACCGGCAGCCTTTCCCTGCGCAAAGGAACGCCTTATCTCCTGGAAGCTTTTCGCGAGGTCCAAAGAGTTTATCCTGATGCAAAACTGCTCTTAAGCCAGATCCTAGAAGATTCCGTCTTGCCCATTCTCAAGCGCTATCCTGATTTGAATATTGAGTGGTCACCTTCCTTGCCGCATCCGCAACTAGCGGAGCGTTTGCGCGGAGCCGATCTCTTTGTGTTACCGTCACTGGAGGAAGGCTTTCTTCTCAGCGCAGCTGAAGCGCTCGCTTGTGGCGTTCCCGTGATCAGTACCCCGCATACCTTTGTGAAGGACGTTCTCATCCCCAATAAGAATGCCGAAATCGTCCCCATCCGCTCGTCCCAGGCCGTGGCGGAGGCCATCTTGCGTTGGGCGGATCGACTTTTGAAATCCGAAGCTCCTCCCGAATGCCTGATCGATCGCGAACGATTCAGCTTTGACTCGGCCCAACGGCAATTCGAGTTGAACCTTAAACAAATCGGGCTGCTTTAATGGATTTGCTCCTTGCCTCGAAGGTGATGCATCCACTTTAATGCAGTTTCCTGCGAACAACCGCCCATGCTCATTCTTGCCCATCGCGCCAATTTACAAGGCCCTCATTCCTGCGAGGAAAATAGCATCACCGCCTGCCAGTCGGCACTGGAAGCCGGGTTTGGCTTGGAAACCGATTTGCGCCGCGACGTTTCCGGCTCATTTTACATCAGCCACGATCCCTGGCCCGACGCTTCCCTTCCATCTTTCGAACCCTACGAGAAACTTTTTCGCGCCTGGCCTGACCGGGTCCTTGCCGTCAACGTCAAGGAACTCGGTTACGAAGAAAAACTAATCGACCTCTACCTCAAGGGTACTTTCGGCAACCGCGCTTTCTATTTCGATTTTGAATTACTGCAGCCCCAAACTCCCGGCCAGGCCCAACGCAAAATTCGCTCCATGGCGGATGGCTCTGACGTGTGTCTTGCCTCCCGATTGAGTGACCGCCAAGAACCCCTCGCCTCGTGCCTCTCCATTCCTTCCAATATCGTTTGGGCGGATGAGTTTGACTCCTTATGGCTGACCGGTAACCATATCGAGCAGGTCAAGAGCAGCGGGCGGAAAATCTATGCAGTATCGCCAGAACTCCATAACTTCAGTCGGGAGGAGATGCGCAAAAGATGGGCTGACTTCAAGGCTTGGGGTGTTGATGGCATTTGCACGGATTACGCTATGGAAGCCTTGGCATTCTTTCGTCAGTGAATTCAGGTTAGGACAGACTTATTTATGGCTCTCGAACGCTATCCGCTAAATTCCTTCACCAAGGGCTGGTTCGTGGGGAAATTCGAACCGACTTTGATCCCCACTGATACCGTTGAAGTGGCAGTCAAAAATTACCGCAAAGGGGAGAGCGAAGCTTTTCATCATCACAAGATAGCCACCGAACTGACCTTGATTCTAAGCGGAGAAGTGAAAATGAGTGGGGAAGAAATTCGAGCGGGCGAGATCGTGAAAATTTTACCGGGACAATCAACCGATTTTCTGGCCTTGTCCGATGCCGTTACAGTGGTCGTCAAAATTCCTTCCGTCGCAGGCGATAAATACATGGATTAAAGAAAAGCATGAAAATCAAAGCCATCTTATTTGATTTGGACGGCGTCCTAATTGATGCCACCGAATGGCACTACGAGGCGCTCAACCGCGCCCTGGACCTCTTCGGTTATCACATCACCCGCTACGAGCATTTAACCAACTATGACGGCATACCCACCATAAAAAAGCTGCAAATGCTCACGGTGGAAAAAGGTCTACCGAAGGGTCTGCATCGCCTGATTTACCAGATCAAACAAAAGTATACCCGGGAGGAAATCCTGACCCGTTGCACGCCCATGTTTGAAAAAGAGTTCATGGTGCATCAACTCAAGCGCGACGGGTACCGCCTGGCCGTTTGCTCCAATTCGATTCGCGAAAGCGTCTACCTCATGCTGAACGCCAGCGGCATCGTTGATCTATTCGAATTTTATCTCAGCAACGAGGATGTCAAGATGTCGAAGCCCGATCCCGAAATGTACATGGAAGCCTTTAAGCGCATGAAAGTAAAACCGGAAGAGACCGTTATCGTCGAAGATAACGCACACGGAATTGAAGCCGCCAAACGCGCTGGCGGTCACGTTTGCCAGGTTAAGGGCTTCGCCGAAGTCGATTACGAGCGCATTCGTGGATTTATCCGCGATTTGGAAACAGGAGCTACTCATGCCCACTAAACCCCTGCAAGTCATCATGCCTCTAGCCGGGAAAGGAGGCCGATTTATCGAAAAGGGCTACACCTTTCCCAAGCCCCTGATCGAAATCGAGCAGAAATCCATGATCGAACTGGTGATTCAAAATCTGGCCGTTCCTGAACCAGCCCGATTCAGTTTCATCTGCCGAAAAGATCACGTCACGACTTTCTATCTGGATCAGGTTTTGCAACTACTCGTTCCGAATTCCTCCGTTCTCGCCATCGAGCATGAAACGGCAGGCGCCCTTTGCTCCGTTCTGCTCATGATCGAAATCATCGATCCCGAAGGTGAACTTCTCATTGCCAATGGCGACCAATATGTGTCCTCCTCGATACAGCCCTTTTATGAAAAGTGCCGGCAATCCGGAACCGACGGATGCATCCTCACTTTTTCGTCTACGCATCCACGCTGGTCGTTTGCCCGGACCGACAAAGACGGCGTCGTCACGTCCGTAAGCGAAAAACGCCCCATCAGCCGCCAGGCCACAGCCGGTCTTTACTACTTTCGTCGCGCGGCCGATTTTCTCAAGGGAGCCGAGCATCTGATTTTAAAAGGACTCCGCACGTCCGGGCAATTTTTTGTCTGCCCGGTTTACAATGAATTGATCCTCGCCGGGAAACGAATCACAACCCATCACCTGCCTGACGGGGCCATGCACAGTCTTGGTACGCCGGAAGATGTTGAGTTGTTCCTGCGCAATACCCGCTAAAGATCGTCTGATTTTTCCTTATCTTCATGCCCTCTTTTGCGTCAAGGCTTCGCTGGTGCGGGCGAGCATGTGGGAATCATCTTGTTCGATATCTTCCCAAATCGCTCATCAGGCATGTACTCAAGAGCATCTCTCCGCAGCCGCGCCTTCAGGATCAATTACGCTTCCACGTTCAGCCTTATCGCTACGACTCCCCCTATTCGATGGTTGATGAGATTGACCAGGAAAAGCTCGCCCAGCGCCGCCGCTTACCCGGCATTCAATGGAATACCCCAGGCTTTTTGTCATTACTTGATACACTGCTTCCCTACGCGAAGGAATTTTCGACCACACCCGTCGATCCTCAAAATAATTTCGATTTCTGGTTTCATAACGGAAATTTCGAAGATTACGACGCCATCTCTTATTACGCGATGGTCCGTCATATCAAACCTAAGCGAGTAATCGAAGTCGGCTGCGGCTTTAGCTCCAAAGTCCTTGCCAAGGCTTGCGCACAAAACATTGCGGAAGATTTTCCCGTAGAATGGACTTTCATTGAGCCTTATCCGGATGAGAGGTTTTTACGGAACCAACCCGAAGGACGATTTGTCAAGAAGCGCCTGCAGGATGTTCCTCTCGATTATTTTTCCAGCCTTGAAGCTAACGACATTCTTTTCATCGACACCTCGCACGTCCTGAAGGCCCAAAGTGACTGCTGCTATCAGTTCGTCGAAATACTTCCCAGCTTGAAACCCGGCGTCCTTGTCCATGTCCACGACATTTTCTCGCCTTACGATTATCCGGCAGACTGGCTCCTCGATTATTTCAAGGCCTACAACGAGCAATATGCCCTGGAATGCCTGTTGAGCCACAATCCTCGCTATGAGATCATGCTACCACTCCATCTTCTCTTCAAAGAACATCGCGAGAAATTGAGGCAACTCCTACCCAATGGCAAAACACGACCTGCTTCCTTTTGGTTGAGAATACGATGACAAAAACGCTTCATATCGTCGTTCCCATGGCGGGACGCGGCTCAAGGTTCGCCACCGCCGGTTATACGGACCCCAAGCCGCTAATTCCCGTTGGACAACGTTGCATGATTGAATGGGTGATCGATAACATCCGTCCTTCACGTCCTCATCGGTTTATTTTTCTGGCCCTGGAAGAACATCTTCAAACTTACCCATCCGTTCCCGCAAAATTAAAGGAGCTATGCCACGATTGTGCCATTGTCCCGGTCAAAACCGTTACGGAAGGCGCCGCCTGCACCGTGCTTCTCGCACGCGAATATATCGACAACGATGATGCCCTGATGATTGCCAACAGCGATCAAATCGTTGACCTGCCCATCAATGAATACTTATCCGCAGGCGATGCGCCTGAAGTCGCCGGATTAATCATGACGTTCTGGGCTGACGACCCCAAATGGTCCTTCTGCCGCATGCGTGAGGATGGAACAGTGGCGGAGGTCGTGGAAAAACAGGTGATTAGCAACGAAGCCACCGTGGGAATTTATAACTTTGCCCATGGCCGGGATTTTGTCCGCTCCGCCGATCAAATGATCGAAAGGAATCTACGGGTAAATAACGAATTTTACGTAGCCCCCTGTTACAATCAATTGATCCAGGAGGGCGCAAAAATCATCACGCACCGCACTGGACGTGAGCGCGACGGAATGTACGGCCTGGGCATTCCTGCCGATCTTGAATTCTTCAAGACCACGGACTACTTCCGCAGCAGAACGACCTCGCAGCCTCCAAATCGCTCATGAAACGTTGGCTGCTCCACGTTCGCACCTCAGGACGATTAGCCTTCCTCCTGCGCATGGCCATCATCGGGCCCAGCAGCCTCCTTTCCCTTTGGTGGGCCCGGGCACTACTTCACGCCATGGGGCCAAACAATTACGGTCTCTTCATGGCCTTCCAGGGAGTGTTGAGCCTGGCCGCGCTTGGAGATTTTGGCATGGGCGGCGCACTCCAGATCCGCACGATGCGCCTACTGGCCCATGATCAAACGTCCGAACTGCAGCTCCTGCACGCCACCGCACGATTTCTTTTTTTGGGATTAGCCACGACTGGTCTCATCCTCTTTCTCTGTTTCAGCCCATGGCTTCCTCTATTTTTTCATTTTGTGGAAACACCCGCCAGCGGATCTCTCACCGCACTCTTTATCGCCGGCGGTCTTTACGCCTTTTTTGTTTTTCTCTCCGGCTATTATCAGACCACTCTGTATGCGGTCGGAACCGTAAGCTGGCCGGTACTCCCCCCCACCCTGGTTTTTCATCTCGGCAGCGCCTTTCAATTATTATGCGCGCTCAACCACGCTCCCTTGTGGCTCCAGATGCTGCCCTCCGTTGTCCTGGCGGCGGGATGCCTTTTTCTCTACCGCCAAATGGTTCACGTTTCCCATCCCTATTTGGGTGGGCCGCTTCCCCTGCGACTTGTCCCAGCCTATGCCAAGACTTTGTTGCAATCCAGCTTTTGGGCTTATCTTTTCACGGTTTCGTACAGCATCTACACCGCCACCGATCGCCTGATGGTGAATGCCGGATTTGGCGCAAGCCAGGTAACACCCTATCTGCTCAACTACAAACTTTGTGACATGGCGCTGATGCTTATCATCGGCATCGGTTTTGTCGGCCTTCCCAAGATCGTCACCAACATACTCAGCCCGGAGCCGGAGAGAAAAAAAATGGGCCGTGCTGGAGCCGAGAAATTGAGAAAAATCCAAACCTTCCTCGGCTGCGCCGCGGGCATTGTTTACCTGACGGTAAACAATGTTTTTGTCTACTGGTGGTTTGGGCCCCATGTCGTGGTACCGCTAAGCCTGCAATTGGCCTTTGCCTTTACCCTTCTGCTGGTTGTATCGAGCGAGACTGCTATTCAGTTTTGGGGCCGATTAAGCGAAACCGGCCTGCGCAATGCGGCCGTAACAGCCATTCTTAGTTCCTTGGTTAATCTGGGATTATCCTACGTAGCCATGTCGGTGGGATGGATCGCCGGAATCGCCTGGGCCACGTGGCTTGCACGCGCTTTTTTGGCCTGGTTTGCCATCCGTGCCGTCTGCGCTGAATTCCAAATTTCCAACTTTCACTGGTTGAGCAATGTTTTTCTCATTCCCACCATTGGGCTTTTGGCTTCGTTTTTCTTCATTGACTGGCTGATGCCCCACACAGCGATACAATGGTTCCTGTTAGCCGGAGGCAATCTGGTTATATTATTACTCTGCTTTTTCCTCTGCGGCCTTCGTCCGAGTTTGTTTCGTGAGGAGATTCGTGCCTTTCTGCATCTGTTATCAATTTGATTCATCATCAAGTTGCCTGCCGACCATTTTCCGAAAGCCATTCCCAAGATATCGAGGAAAATCCCAAAAAACCTCTGCTACTGAATGGAATTCATGGAAGAAGTTCCACGCCCGGCGCGCATTGGCAAAACTTCCACCTCGCACTTGTTGTAAGGCCAGCTTCCAAAAGCCCTTCGTCAAAGAACGGCCTTCCGCACGCGGGTCAATACCGATTTCGTTCCACACGGTCGGATATTCTATGAGCGCATCCACTCTCAAGCGCGTTGATTCATATGGCCACCTGAAAGTATTAATGGTGTTTCGAGCGACACTTTTGGAATGGATTCTGTAAGAGGCGGTACGTTGAGAATCGTAAATTAACGGCCCACCCAACATCGCCAGTTTCAGGAGCAAAGCCCAATCCATCATCAGTGCATAACGCGGCTCAAAACTAAGGTTATTTTGGTGGATAGCAGCCATGCGAAAAACAACACTGGTGATATTGACGAAATTAACTTTTAGGAAGCGCGGCAAAGTCACGCTTCTATGCTCTATAGGCGCAAGCTTAAAATCGTCGCCTGGTAATTTGTTTCCTTGCGAATCTATGAATTGAACCGCGCCATGCACATAAGGTGAATCCGTCTTTTGTTCCAGCAGACTGATTTTTCGCTCCAGATGATCTGGAGAAAAAATATCGTCGGCGCCAAGTATGCAGGCGTACTTAGCTTGGGTAAGTTGCAAAAGGAAATCCCAGTTTTTTGAAATTCCAAGATTTTCAGAGTGAGAGATTATTTTAATTCTCGGATCTTTAAATTTTGCGACAGCTTCCACAGTTCCATCCGTTGAAGCATTATTACCAACCACTAGTTCCCATTCTTTGAACGATTGAGACAGAACACTCGCAATCGTTTCTTCAATGTAAGGAAGACCGTTGTGTACGGGCAGCAAGACAGAGACAACTGGATTCATCGGTCTTATTTGGCCCCAGATGACACACTTGGCACATACCGCATGACCTCATTCTCTCGATAAGGCAATGCACCGATGAGCAGTTTTCCTTTGGCCTGCCAGTGGTTCCACCAATATTCAGCAAAAGCAGCCAAAGTTTGCGGCTGGCCTGTGCCCAGATTTTCAATCCTGGGTTCTCCGGGTTTTAAATCTACTCGCGTCAAGCCAGCGACGAAGATATCCGCCACCTGCTCCACAGGCACAAAGTCGCGCACTTGTTCGCCTGCCGTCATCGGAAAGTCCTCTCCGGCCATTGCCGCCATCCGCAGTGCTGTCCAAAAATTACCCTTGTATTGTCCTTCACCAAAAGTTGGAAATGGACGAAGCACAATCACCTCGATTGCCCTCTCCATGGCCAGAGCCATTGCGGCCACCGTGGCCGCTGCTTTAGAAGCAGCGTAAGCATTGGTTGGCTCTGAGGAGGCGTGCGCGGGAATAAATTCATAATGTGCCGCGCTCCGTCCATATTCGAGACAGGAACCACAAATGATCAGACGCTTGACCCCAGCGTCCACGGCTTGTACCCAGATATTCAAACTTTGTTCGACATTGATTTTGAACAGTTCCGTCCAATTGGACAATTGAGGACTTACTCCTGCAGCAGCAAGATGAACCAATACTTGGCACTCCGTCAGTTCGTCATGCCAATCATCATCCAGAGCACCTTCCACCCACAGCGGTTCTTTCTCAAGTAGTATACGAGGTTTGGAGCCGGGTCGACGTAAAGCAATTGGTTTATGACCAGCGGCCAGAGCCTTTGCCAGAAAATGACTGCCAATGAAACCTGTCCCACCGGTGACAAAAAATTTCATGCGTTATCTTGTCTCAAGGCTCTCACCGTATTTATCAATCAGACGTGTAAACACTGAGATAGCTGCCCCCTTGGGTCAAGGGAAACCAAGGGCAAAAAAACTAAATCGGCAGAATATATTGCCCCAAAGCACTCAAGGTATTCGCGGCGGCTGCGTCACCCATAGTTCGCTGCCAATTAAAATAAAGGCGGCCAGGAAACTGAAGATCGTCCCTAATAGACAAAAATGAGCGATGGCAAAAAACAACCGTACCCGGGAATTTTCTAAAAAAGCGTAGTGTTTTAAAAATAGAAACGGGAACCACTCCCATCCCGAAGGGGGCCTTAAAAATCCCTTCTCCCTGTATTGATCAACGCTCAGACTTTTTGCCGCCTGATGAAAAGACACCCCGACGACACAGAAAAAAAGAATACTCAAACAAGATAGGACAACCATAAAATCAAGTCAGTTTAGAACGTCTCGACGGGAGAACGCTTCCCATCATCGACCGACCGCTGCGCCGCAGCTTCCGCACCCAGGGTATCAACGCGTAATTGATAAATCTTCCGGTCCAGCTCCGCATGCGCTGCGAGAGAAAAGGTGTGGGGCGGGTCGAGCTTCTCACGCAAATGTGAAATTTGTTTTTCCGCCTCTGCCGCCCGTGTCGGTGAAATGCCCTCCAATGCCCGCGCCGCCTCTGGAATCAATTCCGGACGGTGACAAAGCAGGACCAAGTCGTTACCAGCTTCAACTGCGCGCGTCACCGACTCGGCCAGCCCGTAATGGCCGACAATCGCACCCATATCGAGATCGTCGCTAATCACCGCTCCGTGATAGCCCCACTCCTCCCGCAAAAGTCCGTGGATAATCTTTCGCGATAAAGAGGAAGGATACCCACTATCGTCCAGCGCCGGATAATTCGCATGCCCCACCATCATCGAATCCAATTCCGGGGCCAGGGCCTGAAAAGCTTTCCACTCGGTTTCTTCCAACTCACGGCGGCTGCGCGCCACCACCGGCAATTCGTGATGAGGATCAACCGCCGCATGGGAATAACCCGGAAAATGTTTGCCGCAACTGAGAATGCCCTGCTCCCGCATGGTCCGGTTGAACGCGCCCGCGCGAAGGATCACGTCATCCGGGCTTTCGCCCCAGGTCCGGTTCTTGAGCGAATTATCGGTATCCCCGGCAAACGAAACATCCACCACCGGCGCCAAGTTCAGATTGAATCCAAAGAGCCGCAGAAGCTCTCCCGTCAAGGCCCCATGCCGCTCGATCAACCGCAAATCTCCTTTTTCCCGAAGTTGCCTGGCGCTCGGCGGCTCCGAGCCGCATTCCTTCAGGCGCGAGACCCGTCCCCCTTCCTGGTCGATCGTGATCACCGGCACCTGCTTCACTTCGCCTCGCAAATCATCGATCAACTTGCGCAGTTGGGCGGGCGTCTTGATGTTACGCCCAAAAAGAATAAAGCCAGCCGGTTGGACCGCGCGAATAATCGTCGCCGTTTCAGCGTCCAGCTCCGTGCCGGGCACGCCCATGAGTATATATTGACCACCCTTCATCCAATAACTGGAGGCTGTCCGAAAAATCGGTGCGGGTCACGCTGAAAGAATAGAAGTCACGGCTGGATACAATCGTTATTTTCAGTAGTATGGGCCCATGCCGACATACGAGTACGAATGCAGCAAATGCCACAAGGGCTTCGAAATTTTCCAATCGATGAAGGACGATGCGCTGACCACCTGCCCCAAAACTCGTTGCCGGCAAAAAACCTGGGGCAAGGGAAAGGTCAAACGCAAGCTCGGCGTTGGCGCCGGTTTCATCTTCAAAGGCTCGGGCTTTTACATCACCGATTACCGGAGCGAAGGCTATAAGAAATCCAAGAGCGATGCCGCCAAGGCCTCCACCTCCGACTCAACTCCAAAATCGGATTCCGCCAAGTCGGACACGAAGCCGGCCACCAAGCCCGCGGCTAAAAAGGATTCGTGACATGAAGTCGCCCTGCATCGCGCTGATCGGACTCCTTGCCCTTTCGCAAGGCGTTCGGGCCGAAGAAGGGCAACCCGCCACAGCCCTTCAGCCGATCCCCTCCGACCGCTATCCCGAGGTCACCTGCATGACCAGCAATCCTGCGGTCTGCGTCGACGTCCTGCAACTGGCTGCCGATACCCGCGACCAGCTCGAGCCTCTGCTCAGGCTCGGACGCACCTGGCGTTTTCCAGTCCACATCCACATCGTCACTCCCGACGACCCGCTCGCCGGGAAAGTGCACAGCGAAAGCGCTTCGGTCATTGCCACAGGCCAGACGATGGAAATCACCGCCGTTTTACCCTCCACCGATCTTGATGCCCGCGAATTCATCCAACGGCAGTTTGTCACCGCGCTGCTCTGGGAAAAATTCTTTGCCTCCACCCAGACATTCGATACCCATACCCGACTCGACGTTGTTCCGCTCTGGTTAACCGAGGGCCTGCGGGAATGGCTGAACGATGATGTCGAACATCAACGGGAAAATATTGTAAAACGGGCCACAGCCACTCATCGCGCCCCAACGCTTTATGAAGTCCTGCACTGGCAGCAATTGAGCAACGACCGTTTGATGGGACTTTGGCAATGCGCCTTCAGTTACTATCTCGTCAACAGCCTCCTCCGGACCAGCACACAACGGGACGACTTCCAGCAGTGGCTCACCGCGACCTCGGGCCCCAATCCTGCCTCAGCCAAGCTTCTCTTCCCCACGGAAATGGGCTGGCAGCGTGAACTCGTCGATGCCACCCAACGCAGCAACGACATCGTCTATTCTTGGGACGAAACCGTCGTCCTCCTGGCAACTGCTGAAACCATCACCATCCCACCCGACAAAGGCAAGGCCATCACCGATACCCACATCTGCACCTTCGATTCGGTCACGACCTTTCCCCGCGACGATAAACTTATCGCAGTCTTGAAACAAAAGATCTTCGATCTCACCAATCTGGAACTCCGGGCTCATCTGAGTTGGCGACCGATTATCGCGCTCTATCGTTTTGGTCTCACCGCCCTGGTCGATAACAAAACGCCGGACGTGGCCCAAAAATTCATCGTGCAAGCCCGGCAGCAAAGCACCGCTGAAATGGCCTATCACCAGAAAATACTCGATTACGTCAATTGGTTTGAAGTCACGAAGGATTACGCCAGCGCCTCAACTCATTTTCGCACCTACTTTTCAACCGCACAGGAAATGGAACAGGTCCAGGCCGATCCCAAACACCCCAATCCCATCCGCGCCAATCTGCTTCAGATCGAATCGCAACTTTAAAAAAGAGGAAGCGTGGCGGAATTTTAACAAAAAAGAATTCCGTTAAAAATGAAAGACACTCTCATCGATGCGCGTTACCGGATACTCGCTTCCATCGGGTCGGGAGGCGAAGCCCAGGTCTTTCGCGCACGGGACGAAACCACCGGAAATGAAATCGCCCTACGCATCGGTCATCAACCCCGGATAGCGGCAACGCCAAACCAAAAGCCCATTACGCATGACAACTGGGTGCAGCTTCTCGCTTCAGGGCTTGATCCCCAATACGGCGTTTATCATGTCTTTGAACTTCTCGAAGGAGAAACCCTTCATCAAGTGGTTCAGCAAGCCCCACTCACACCGGAAAACTGGCTTCTCTTCGTCACCCAGGCTCTCGACGCCGTGGAAGCCCTCCATGCCGCGGGTTGGATTCACGGCGATCTGAATGCCGACAATTTTATCCGCACCTCTCGTTGCTGGAAGCTCCTTGAACTTCCCTTTCTCCGTTTTATTCCAGAAGCAGGCCGCACCTCCCTCTTCGGCAGCATCCACACCCTTTCGCCGGAACAACTCAACGGCACACCGCCGGACGCCCGCTCCGATTTATATGCCCTTGGTTGCCTCTGCTATTACGCCGCTTCGGGCGAATACCCCCATCCCGGTGTCAGCACCCAGGAAATCACCGTCAACCGCCTCCGCTTTCCTCCCGATCCCCTGTCACAACGCGCACCCGATCTTCCTGCCTCATGGGGCAATTGGGTCATGACGCTTCTTGCTCTTGAGCCTCAAAATCGTTTCCCCACCGTTCCGGCGGCACGTCAGATGCTCAAGGTTGCATAAACGCCTTACCGTGTTTTACTGCTAAGCGCATGACGCACCCCGAATTTCGCCGAGATCCCCTTCATAATACCTGGGTTGTTTTCGCCCCGGAACGGCAACGCCGTCCGCAAGACTTTGTCCCGGCCATCTGGCAAAGCGGCACCCTTGATCCCTTCGCCGAAGGCAACGAACGCCTCACTCCGCCCGAAGTCTACGCCATGCGCGACCCCAAAACCAAAGCCAACGAAGAGGGTTGGCGTGTCCGAGTCGTGCCCAATCGCTATCCCGCCATGCGGATCGAAGGCCAGCTCGAAGCCACCGCGCTAGGGCTCTATGACAGGCTCAGCGGCATCGGCGCCCATGAAGTTATTATCGAGACACCCGATAGCCAACTTGCTCTCGAGGAACTCTCCGTCCCGGCCATCGCCGAAGTCCTCACCACCTACCGCGAACGCATCATTGACCTCGACAAAGATCAGCGCTTTCAACACATCTACATCTTCAAAAACGTCGGACCGAGCGCAGGGGCTTCCCTCGCCCACGCCCATTCGCAACTCGTCGCACTGCCCCTCGTCCCTCCCTCTATCGAAGGCAAACTCGTCCGCGCTCGTAAGCATTACGAACAAAAGCAGCGCAGCCTTTTCACCGACATTCTCCAGGTCGAGCGCAAGGACGGCTCCAGGTTGGTCGCTGAAAACGACAGCTACTTCCTCTTCTGCCCCTTTGCCAGCCGTTTCCCATTCGAACTGTCGATTTTTCCCAAGCGCCACCACCCCGATTACACCTCCTGCACACCAACGGAACTACATGATCTGGCTGAAGCTCTCCGCTTTGCCCTCCAGCGTCTTAATGAAGTCCTGGAAAATCCGGGCTACAATCTTCTTCTCCACACGGCCCCGTTACGACGCCCGAACACGGAACGCTTCGCCAGCACCCGCCACGACTATTGCTGGCATGTTGAAATTATTCCCCGCTTCAATGCGCTCGCCGGCTTCGAAATCGGCCTCGGCTCCTACATCAACACCGTCTATCCCGAGGAAGCAGCGAAATTCCTTCGCGGGGAGGTGCGCCAATGAACGTCGTCATCCTCTGGCACATGCACCAGCCCTACTACGTCAACCCGTTGACGAAAAAGGCGATGATGCCGTGGGTCCGTCTCCATGCCATCAAGGGCTATCTCGACATGATCGATCTGGTCACCGCCCAGCCTGACCTGCGCGTCAATTTCAACTTCACGCCCGTTCTGGTTCGCCAGATTCTTGAGTTGGTCAACCACGAAGTCGAGGACGAGTGGGAAAACCTCAGCCGGAAACCCGCCGCCGATCTCGATCAAGTGGAGCGTCGGCATCTGCTCGAAAACTTTTTCAAGATCAACTGGGAAACCCTCGTTCGTCCGATGCCCCGCTACGCGGAACTCCTGACCAAACGGGGAGCCAACTACACCCTCGATAATCTCGACTCCATCGTTCGCACGTTCAGCGAAGGCGACCTGCGCGATCTCCAGACCCTCTACAACCTCCAGTGGTGCGGATTTTCCGCCCTGCGCCGCTTTCCGATCCTCAAGGAGCTCAAGGAAAAGGGACGCGACTTCACCGAAAAGGAAAAGAACAGCGTCCTCGACATCCACCACAAAATCCTCGGCCTCGTGCTGGGTGAATATCGCGCCGCCGCCGAACGGGGGCAGATTGAACTGACCACCACGCCCTACTTTCATCCCATCATGCCGCTGGTCTACGACACCCACATCGCCCGTCGTTGCCAGCCCCACTCGCCGCTACCTTCCGCCTTTTCCGCTCCCGAGGATGTCCGCGCCCATCTACGGCTCGCGCAGGAACAACACGAAAAGGTTTTTGGCCAACGCGCACGCGGGCTCTGGCCCTCGGAAGGCTCCATCTGCCCCGAAATCATCCCGCTTCTGACCGAAGCCGGAATCGATTACTTCTGCTCCGACGAAGGCAATCTCTTCAAAAGCCTCAAGCACGATCCCACCTGGAACCACCGCCACGTCGACCACTTTGAACTTTTTCAGGGCTGGCGCATTCATGGTGGAGGCGCTTCGATTCAGGCCCTCTTCCGCGAACGTCCCCTTTCCGATTTCATCGGTTTCGACGCCGCTCGCAACGAGCCCCCCCGCGCCGTCGAGCATCTCATCGGCAATCTCAAAAACATCTCGGACGTGGCTCCTTCCGGTCGTGGCGTTGCCTCCCTGATTCTCGACGGCGAGAATGCCTGGGAAGCTTTCCCTGATAGCGGCGAAAATTTTCTCACTTCCTTTTATCGCGCCCTGGTTGAAGCGCCCGAATTGGAACCATGTCGCATCGGCGATTATTTCAACGCCCATCCCGCCCAGGTCGAAACATCCCACCTTCACTCCGGTTCCTGGATTCGCAGTGATTTCGATATCTGGATCGGTGATCCCGAAGAAAACAAGGCCTGGGAATGGCTCAAGGAAACGCGTGAATTCCTCGTTGAACGCCTGGCCTCGGGCAATGTCCCCACCCAGAAAGCCGAGGAAGCATGGTGGGAAATCTACGCCGCCGAAGGCAGCGACTGGTTCTGGTGGTACGGCCCCGATTTCACCATCGATACCGACTTCCTCTTCGATGAACTCTTCCGTCTTCATCTCCAGAACGTCTACCGCATTCTCGACATCGAACCACCCGCCCACCTCGACGTCCCCATCTGCCTGCCCAGCACCGAGCTCAGCTACAGCCAGCCTTTGCGCCTGCTCTCGCCCGACATCTCGGGCGAAACCGAACATTATTTCGATTGGCTCGGCGCGGGTGAACTCGACCTGACCAAACAGCAAACGGCCATGTTTCAGGGCGATCGCATCGGACAAAAACTCCAGTTTGGTTTTGGGCCCCGCGCCTTTTTCCTCCGGCTGGACCTCAGCCGCCATCCGGAAGCGATTGTCATCAGGTTCCTTCTTCCTCACCCCTCACGCGTTACCTTGCGTCAAACCAGCCCCGGCAAGATCGAAACGACTTTTGAATCGAGCAAAGACGGCGTTGTTTTCAATCCCGCCCCGACCAAAGACCTTCTCGCCCACTGGCAACGCTCTCTCACCGTCTCGATCCCACGCGCCTTGCTTGGTATTGAAGCGGGCCACGAATTTGCCTTCTTTGTCCAACTCCTCGAGGGTGGCCTCCAGCGCGAACGCTACCCGGAACGGGGCGCCATCGAACTCGCTGCACCCGGGAAGGATTTCGAATCCGAGCAATGGTTCATTTAAGTGAAAGTATCTCTCTTTGGCCCCTGTCCTAAGCCCGGCAAAAGGACAATTCCGACTCTCCTCAAAATTGCGATTGCTGAGCCCTGCTTTTTGTGAGAAAAAGTAGCGGTATATGAAGAAATTTTTGGGAGTTGTAGCCTTGGTGGGTAGTATCCTCGCCACCGGTTGTGGACATAGTTCGGACAATGCCTCCAACGATCTGCCAGCTCCGGTACCATCGACCAATTCGATGACGAACCCTTCCTCTCCGGATCAAACCGCGAGCAACCCGCAAACGTCGCCTCCCATCTCCGAATCGACTGCGCCCAGCACCACCACCGCGACGCCTCCCCCTTCCACCCCAAAACCCGCGACCAATTATCCCATGGGCATTGTCATCCCCGGCAAGAAAGGCTTCGTCAAGAGCCCCTACGCCGAATATGCCGAACCGGTTGATGTTCGCGGCTATCCTCCAGGCACAGCCGTCCGCTGCCCCTACACCAACAAGATTTTTATCGTTCCCCAAACCTGATTGGGTAGTCGGCGCCGGGTCGTCCCGCCCCTGCGGGATGACTACCAACAGGCATTTTTTTGAAGTGCGGCGGTTCCAAACCGCCGCTACATTTCGGGTGGCATGAAACCGTACCACGATCTCCTGCACCTCGTTCTGGAGCAGGGGCGCCCCAAGTCCGACCGCACCGGCACCGGCACCCGTTCCCTTTTCGGCGCGCAGACCCGTTTCCAGCTTCAGGACAGTTTTCCTTTGCTCACGACTAAGAAAGTTCACTTCAAATCAGTCGTCTACGAACTTCTCTGGTTCCTGCGCGGCGAAACCAACGTTCGCTGGCTTCAAGACCGTGGCGTCTCCATCTGGAACGAATGGGCGGACGCCGAAGGCAATCTTGGCCGCGTCTACGGTGCGCAATGGCGCGACTGGCGCACTCCCGACGGCGGCTCCATCGACCAGATCGCCCGCGTCATCGAACAGATCCGCCGCAAACCCGATAGCCGCCGCCATATCGTGACCGCGTGGAACCCCGCCGAAGTCGAAGCGATGGCGCTGCCTCCCTGCCATGCGCTTTTTCAATTTTTTGTCCTCGATGGCGAACTCAGCTGCCAGCTCTACCAGCGTAGCGCCGACCTCTTCCTCGGCGTTCCCTTCAACATCGCCTCCTACGCACTCCTCACCTGCATGATCGCCCAAGTTTGCGGCCTAAAGCCGGGCGAATTCGTCCACACCTTTGGCGATCTCCACCTTTACGACAATCACCTTGATCAGGCCCGCGAACAACTCAGCCGCGAACCGCGTCCCCTTCCCCGGCTCGTGCTCAATCCCAAGATTCGAGAACTCAACGATTTCACCTACGAGGACATTTCCCTTACCGACTACAATCCGCACCCGCCGATCAAGGCGCCGATTGCGGTCTGAGTTTTGGACAGGAGGAACATGAAGGACATGAAAAACAGGCGCAGAAAAAGGAGTTTTTTCTTCATGTAGCTCATGTCTTCCTGTCTAAATCAGCCTGAATTCCAATCCTGTAAATCTTGTTAATCCTGTCCAAAATTGTCTTTTCTGAATTCCGTTAATTCCGTAATTCCGTTAAAATCTTCCCATGCCTTTTCATGCCATTGCCGCCATGTCGGAAAACCGCGTCATCGGCAATCAGGGCAAAATTCCGTGGCACTTGCCGGAGGATTTCCGCTGGTTCAAGCACAAGACGATAGGCGGCACATTGGTGATGGGCCGGAAAACTTTCGAATCGATTGGCAAGCCACTGCCGGGAAGGAAGACCTTGATTCTTAGCCACCAACCCCATGAGACTTTTCCACTACCGACTTACACGCTCAAAAGTCTCTTTGATGATTACGTAGCCAAGCATATCAAAGAAAGCTACTGGGTCTGCGGCGGCGGCGAGATTTATCGGCAGTTACTCGATCATTGCCACTATCTCTATCTGACTGTCGTTAAAAAACAGGTGGAAGGTGACGTCCTATTTCCTTCTCCAGAACACCTGATGCAGACGCATTCGCTGGATCAGATCATTCATGAGAACACGCAGTATCGTGTAGAACGCTGGCAGCTTAAAGCGATTCCCAAGGAATGGCAGATTCCTCATGAGACTTGGCCTTTCTCAGCGGAAAACAGCTAGGACTACCTGAGAGAAAGCCGCCGCTGGAGACAGCGACGGCTACCTAAATTACAGCGTCTGGAGGAAGCGCACGAGCTGCTCGCGATTCGGGCTGACGGCGTGCCGGACGTAGAAGCCCGAAGCCGCGACCGCCAACTGCAGCGAGTGGGCGACACCGAGTCCAAGCAAGCGACCGATGACGAACCCGGCGTTGAAGTGATCTCCCGCGCCGGTGCTGATCTTCGGTTTCGCCGTAAAGGGCCCGTTGACGAAAGTTTCGCCCTGCGCATCCGCTCCGGCGGCATACTGCACCGGATGAATCACGACGGTATGAAGCTCGAGCTTTTCGCGAATGGCGGCAGCCAGTGAAGCTGCGCCCTTCGGATTATTCGGGGTCTTCTTGAGGCGGAGCACCTTGGCCACATGCTGGCTCTCGGATTCGTTCAACCCGAGGATCACGTCGTTGTGCTGCTGGAATTCGCCGATGATCTTCAGCGCCGCATGCAGGTCCGCATCAAGACGCTTGGCCGGGTCGGCCAGATCGAAGAACATCAATTTGCGCGTCGTCGGCTTGGCGGGCATGTAATCGCTTAACAACCGTTTCCAGATCGCCGAAAGATGCGGCAGCATCGTCCAGTTGATCATCCCGACAAAATGGGCCTGGTTCCACAGCTTCTGGAACGTCACGTCCCCGAGGCGCTTCTTCAACGTCTCCCATGAAACTTCATGTACGGTTCCGTGCTGACCAAACATCAACTTGCCATCGGTGAATTCGAAAGCCTGGGTCAAGCCCGGGTCCGCGATGGAATAAACCTTCGTCCGCTTGGCGAATTCCGAAAACACCGGGTGCAACTCGGGATACCCGAGCATGCCGACGTAGTGGACCGGCGCGCCCAGCGTGCTCAACGCGAAAGCCATGATGGGACCGTTCCCGCCCAGCTTCGTCGTTTGCGGAACAATTTCAAAATTGGCACTCTTGCCGGCTGCGGCAGTGACTTTATTGCCGAAGGCCTTCGTGGTCGCGAATGGAGTGTATTTTGTCGGTGATTGGCGCTGCTCCACCACATGGAAAATTTGGTCAACAAAACCGTCAAAACCCAGCAAACACTGGAACTTAAGGAGTTGTGCGCGCGAACCGATAAGGCGTTCCGCCGTCTGGCGGGCAAGCCGTGAATCCGTAATCATTTTTTCTTTTTAGCAGAAAAAGACTGGCGTGACAAGCTCCGTCCGCTAACTTAGTGACCTATCTCGTATTTCGGATCCCTTAACGGCCAGTAGCACATGCCCTCCATGGCTCCCACTTTTGACCGCCTGGCCCAACGTCTTGGAGCCTTGTTCGCCCTCTTCGGCGTCATTCTCGGCGCCATGGCTGCCCACGGTTCCGTGCACGATTTCCTCGATCGGCAGGAGCATCTCGATTACTGGCACACAGCTCTCTTTTATCAATGGGTCCATGCTCTCGCCTTGCTCATCGTCGGCCAGAGCCCATCCACCCAGCGCCGGACTGTCGTTTGCTGGCTCATCGGAGTCGTTCTTTTCTGCGGTAGCCTTTATATTCTGGCCCTCGATTCAAATCAAAAATGGGCCGGCCCACTCACCCCGTTGGGCGGCCTCTTTCTTATCGTGGGCTGGATTCTTCTCTGGATCAACCTGATCAAAAAATCGTCGTAGATGCGGCTGTTTCTCATCGGACTACTGGCCCTCGCGACGTCGGATTTTCTTCCCGCCGACATTACCCCCGAACACTTCGCCCAAGCCGCGCACTACTCTCGCACCCACGGCGGCGTGACCCTGCGCGTCGAACAAAATGGAAGTGTTATTGATGAGGATTACGCACCCGGCTTTTCTTCCTCCACCCCGCACAAAATTTACAGCGGCACCAAAAGTTTCATCGGCGTTACGGCCCTGATTGCGCAACAGGAAGGCCTGCTGAATCTGAACGAACGGGCCTGCGATACCTTGACCGAATGGCGGGAAGACCGCCGCCGCGAAATCACCCTCAACCAGCTCCTTTCCCACACCAGCGGCCTCGATCCCGACGGCGATCTCATCTATCCATCCCGTGACCAGATGGCCGCTGCCGTCCGCGTTCATCTCATCGACCCGCCGGGCATTCGGTTCCACTACGGCGCGGTCGGGTATCAGGCTTTCGGAGAGATTCTGCGGCGAAAACTCCGGCGTCAAGGGAGGACGGTGGAAGGCTACATGCGGGATCGGCTTTTCGGCCCGCTTGGCCTTCACATCGCCGATTGGAAGCACGATCAGGCAGACAATCCACTCCTCCATACCGGCATGGAACTTTCCACGCATGATTGGGCCAAGTTCGGCGAATTTCTTCTAAATAAAGGTACGTATAAACAAAAACAACTACTTGATGAACAGCTACTTTCACTTCTTTTTATAGAGCATGAATCCAACCCCGCTTATGGGATGAGTTTTTGGTTGAACCGCCCTTTATTCTTTCCCTTGGCGCAACCCATCCTCGATCTCCAACCTGCCATCGATGGCGACCAGATCTACCCCGTGGGCCCAACGATCTTTACGCCGCTATCGGTTCCGGCAAGCAACGGCTTTACGTCATTCCTTCCCTGAATTTGGTTATCGTCCGTTTCGGAAAGGAAGTGTCTTTTTCCGACGGCGATTTTTTATCCCGGCTACTAACCGGCCAGCCTCAGCCGGATGCGCATACCCATTAATTTTACTGCCCGTTCTTATTGGGGAACGAAATTTCGATGCATCCTGACGGGTAAGACGTCAGTCTGGAGATAAAGTTACGATCTGCCTTTATATTTTTATAAGATGCTTTTATGTAACATTTTAAATCATATTTTATTTATATTATATTGAAACCAAAATTGATCACCAAGAACTCATTTGGACCTGATTTCCCACTTCAGAACTTGCTTTTTTTCAAATACCCCCTATTCCTATGGAGTTTCCCCTTATGACTCATTTGGATCGACTGGAAAACCAATCCATTTTCCTCTTACGCGAAGCCCAACACGCTTTCAAGAACATTGCCATGCCCTGGTCGATGGGCAAGGACTCCAACGTTCTCATCTGGCTGGCTAAAAAGGCCTTCGGCGGCCATGTCCCCTTCCCGGTGCTTCATATCGACACGACCTACGAATTTCCCGAAATGCTCGAGTTCCGCGAATGGGCGGTGAAGGAATACGGGCTCAAACTCATCGTCAAGATCAACGAGGAAGCCCGCGCCCGCGGCATCGGCTACGAAACGCACGACCCAGTCACGGTCACTCACGAGTTGAAGACCGTCGCGCTGCAACAGGTTCTTTCGGAATATAAATTCGACGCACTCATCACCGGCATTCGTCGCGACGAAGATTCGACCCGGGCCAAGGAGCGCTACTTCTCTCCGCGCAACGCGCAGTTCGAGTGGGAATACAAGGACCAGCCGCCCGAGTTCTGGGGGCAGTTCACCACGGCGGTCGAACCGGGCGAGCACGTGCGCGTTCAGCCGTTGCTCGATTGGACCGAAGTCGATATCTGGCGCTACATCCAGCGCCATGAGATTCCGATTCCGCAGATGTATTTCGCGCGGGACGGACGGCGTTATCGCTCGCTCGGATGCATGCCGATCACCAAGTCGGTGCCAAGCAACGCCACCACCATTGAAGACATCATCGCCGAATTGAAGGTGACGAAAACCTCGGAACGCGCCGGTCGCGCCCAGGATCACCACGAACGCAATGCGATGCAGAAACTGCGGGCGAAGGGGTTCATGTGATGCATTTAGCTTCCGTCATCCCGAGCTTGCCGAGGGATCAGTTCAGCATGTTTTTTTCTCTGATTTACGGAACTGATCCTTCGACTTTGCGTCACGCAAGCGTGCGCTTCGCTCAGGATGACAGCTTTGTTTTAGTTTAATTATGCACGCTCCCCTTTCCCCCTCCACCAGTCAAAATCAGGAAGACGGTCATCGTCTCAAGATCGTGATCGTCGGCCATGTCGACCATGGCAAATCGACCCTGATTGGCCGCCTGCTTTTCGATACGCATTCCCTGCCCGACGGCAAGATCGAGCAAATCCAAAAAGCGTGCGCCGCCGAAGGCATGGATTTCGAGTATGCCTTTCTCCTCGACGCGCTGCTCGAAGAGCAGGAACAAAACATCACCATCGACACAACTCAAATCCAGTTCCGCACCCCGGAACGCGGCTACGTCATTGTCGATGCGCCCGGCCACAAAGAATTTCTCAAGAACATGATCACGGGCGCCGCCAGCGCCGATGCCGCCATTGTCCTGCTCGATGCGCAGGAAGGGCTGCAGGAACAGACCCGCCGCCACGGTTATCTTCTTTCGTTGCTCGGCGTGAAGCAGGTGCTCGTCGCGGTGAACAAGATGGACCTGGTCAAGTTTTCGCAGACGACGTTCAACGACCTGGAACGCGACTACCGCGCCTTCCTCGAACCCTACGATATCAAGCCCCTCGCCTTCATTCCGATGTCGGCCAAGCACGGGCATAATATCGTCAAGCCCAGCGAAAAGATGCCGTGGTTCCAGGGCGCGACCCTTCTTTCCGCGCTCGATCAACTTCGACTGCCTCCGGCGCCGGTGGACCGTCCCCTCCGTTTCATCGTGCAGGACATTTACCGCTTCGATGAACGACGCCTTATCGCCGGGCGCATCGAATCAGGCCAGTTCAAAACCGGCGACGAACTCGTCTTCTGGCCCGACCGCAAGCGAAGCAAAATCAAATCGATCGAGGCATGGCCGACGGAACCTCGCCCCACCCACGCGCAGGCCGGACAATCGGTGGCCATCACCCTGGAAGAACAAATTTTTGTCGAGCGCGGACACATCGCTTCGCACGTGGAGAATCCCCCGGTGGAAGGCCATTCCTTTTCGGCCCGCGTCTTCTGGCTGCATGACGAACCGCTGCACGTGGGGCAAAGCTACACGCTCAAGCTCGCCACCCAGGAAGTGGAAGCGCGGCTGGTGCGAATCGAGCGTCTGATGGATTCCTCAACGCTGACCCCCCTCAACGAAAGCCGGTCGAACATCGGACGCAACGAAGTGGCCGAACTGGTCTGGCGCGCGCGCAAACCCATCGCCTTCGACAATAGCGACGTCACGCAGGAAACCGGACGCTTCATCGTCGTGCAGGGTGGGCGCATCGGCGGCGGCGGCGTTATTTTTGGCGCGAAGTATGAACCGGTGGAAAACGCCGTGCGCAGCGCCCATATTACCTGGACGGACGATCCCGTTTCCCGTGAAACCCGCATCGATCATTTTGGCCATCGGGGCGCCGTGATCTGGATGACGGGACTTTCCGGCTCGGGCAAATCGACGCTGGCCGTGGCCCTGCAGTCCCGGCTTTTCCGGCAAGGTCATGCCTCCACCATGCTCGATGGCGACAACCTGCGCCACGGCCTTTGCTCCGATCTTGCGTTCTCGGACAAAGACCGCGCCGAAAATATCCGCCGGGCCGCGGAAACCGCCAAGCTCATGGCCGAAGCCGGGCTCGTGGTCATCGTTTCCCTGATTTCCCCCTTTGCCAAGGAACGGGAAAATGCCGCCGCCATCATTCGCCAGGCGGGAATTCCCTTCGCCGAAATTTACGTGAGCACGCCTTTGGAAATCTGCGAGGAGCGCGATCCGAAGTCTCTCTACAAAAAAGCACGCGCGGGTGAAATCAAGGGCTTCACCGGCATCGATTCGCCTTACGAACCGCCCACCGAACCGACGCTCGAACTGCGGACTGACTTGCTCTCGAAAGAACAAAGCCTCGAATCCCTGTTGAAGGTAGCCACGCGCATCTCCCACCCCGATCACCAGCCTGAAGAGGAAGCCGGATTTAGTATCTGATTATAAAGAACCCCGCCGCAAGCAGCGGGGTATTTAAGGTAGCCGCCGTCCAGCGGATGGCGGCTACCAACTGCACGCCGCAAGCGGCGGGGAATTAGACCCAGCGAGATTAAACGGAATCAAATTCCGCTGGCCGCTTTGCGCTTTTCCACGATCCGCGCAATCCAGATACTGGCCTCGTAGAGAAGATACATCGGCACACTGAGCAGCGAGAGCGAAAAAAGGTCGCTCGACGGATTGATGCAGCACGCCGCGATAAAAATAGCGAGCGCCGCATGACGACGTTTGCCGGCCAGTTGCTCGCTGGAAACGATGCCTAGAATATTCAGGACGAAAATAATCAGCGGCAGCTCAAACGCGAGACCAAAGCCAATCAACATTTGCACTTCAAAATCGATCAGCCCCTTGGCGGTCCACATCGGACTAAAACCGAAGTAGGTGCTGTAGTTGACGAAAAATTGCAACGTGGCCCCGAGCACAAGGGTGTAACAAAATGTAACGCCGACAAGAAAAAGCACCGCCCCCGCGGCAAAGATCGGAGCAAGAAATCGCTTTTCGCGCGCCGTCAGCGCGGGAATCAAAAACTGCCCGATAAAATAAAGCAGGAACGGCAGCGAAAGGATCACTCCACCGAAAATGCTGATCTCCATGTGAATCGAAAACGGATCGACAACGCCAAAATTGAAGAGGTCCTTGGGATCGCGTCCCGCCAGGCGATAGGGATGGTAAAGCGCCCGAAGAATCTCCTTGGCCGAAAAAGCACAGATAACCATGCCCACGACCAATACGCAAAAGCAGCGAATGATCGTCCAGCGAAGATCTTCGAGATGAGCTAGAAACGGCTTGGTCTCGAAACCGGGCCGCAAATCATCCTCGTCAGGCATCCGGTCAATCTGTCAGACCCGCGCAGGATAGGCAAGACAGGCGCCGTCTGGAAGGCTTGCCAACAACTCACGTAACAACGCATCATTTGCCTTCATGAAAGTAGCCAGCCTAGAAGCCATTTTCCGTGCGCTGAATGAAGCGAAGGCCCGTTATCTGGTCGTGGGCGGAGTGGCCGTCATCGCGCACGGGTATGTCCGATTCACCAAAGATTTGGACCTGGTCTTGGACTTGTCTCCAAATTCCGTTACGACCGCGTTAAATGCGCTCGAATCCCTGGGCTACCGTCCGATTATACCCGTTTCCCTCCGAGATTTTGCGAATCCCGAACTGAGAAACGACTGGACCGAAAATCGGAACATGAAGGTTTTCAATCTGGTCAGCGATCAACATCCCGATGTCACCATTGACGTTTTCCCAAAGGAACCGTTCGCTTTTGAGACGGAATATGCACGAGGCGAATGGAAAGAAGTTGCTCCCCATGTCCGCGCCTATGTGGTATCTGTACCCGCATTGATTGGCCTGAAAATGGAGGCCAATCGAGATTTGGACCGCGTTGATATTGAGAAACTGCGAAAATTACACAACCCGTCAACAACATGAAAGTCAACGAGCCTTCCGAGCCGTGGCCCTGTGATTGGGAAGGGGCCGAACTCGCTCAACTGCGGCGGGATGCCAGCCGCTCTTTCCGACAAAACCTGATGTGGCTCGAAGAGATGACGGACATGGTCGATTACATGCAGGCCGCGCGCGCCAAACAACTCGGCCTACCTCCACCCAAGCGATTCCACCCTCTCTGAAGTTGACAGGCCTCCCCATTCTCTTGCCTTCTCCCAGCCAGCCGATAGTGTCCTCGCATGCTGCCTGGCCCCAATTCCTTCCTCCTCGTCATTCTCATCTATTTTGTCTTTGTCACCATCTTCCTCACGATCCTCTGGCGCATTGCACTGGCTCTCGATCGCATCTCCGAATACCTTTTCGAAATCACAAAAGATCCGAAAAAGCTCTCCCTGTCCAATGGCAAAGAGAAAAAAGAACCTCGCCGCAAGCCGCGAGAATAGTTGAGATGATTTCAGCGCTCTCATGAGAGCCCTCGAGGCGACTGAAGACCTCCGCTTTTTGCAGCACTTTAGCTTGCCTTTACGAGCCGAAGTCCCCATAGTTTCCCTTCCCGCTCATCGGCCCGTCCGGTCGGCAGGAGATAAAATCAACGCCGGTTTTACCGGCACCCCAACAAAAACCTATTCCGTAGAAACGGAAGCCTGAACCTGCTTTTTAAAAGCCGACCAGGTCATAAACTAGAAAAGTACCATCATGCATCGAGTCGATATCAAGGAACTGCTGGACGCAGGCGTCCATTTCGGTCACCGCACCCAACGTTGGAACCCCAAGATGAAGCCCTATATTTTCGAGGCGCGTAATGGCATCTACGTCATCGATCTCGAACATACCGTCAAGCAGCTCGAAGCGGCCCAGGATTTCCTGGTCGGCATCGCTGGCACCGGCAAAAAGGTACTTTTCGTAGGCTGCAAAAAACAGGCCCAGGAAACCATCAAGGAACTGGCCCGCCGCAGTAATTCCTACTATGTCACCGAGCGTTGGCTCGGCGGCTGTCTCACCAATTTAACCACCATCCGCAAGAGCGTCGCGCGCATGAAGCATATCGACGGCCTCGAAAGCAGTGGCGCCGTCAACCAGATGCCCAAGCAGGAAGTCTCGGTCATGCGCCGCGAAAACGCGAAGCTCCACCGGAATCTCGACGGCATCAAGGACATGGACAAATATCCCGCGGCCATCGTCATCGTCGACGTTCCACGCGAATCGATTGCCGTGGCCGAAGCGCGCCGCCTCAACATTCCCGTCGTGGCCATCAGCGATACCAATTCCAATCCCGACCTCGTCGATTATCCGATTGCCGGAAACGACGATGCCATTCGTTCGATCAACATCATCCTGGAAGCCTTGAATGATGCCGTGATCGAGGGTTCCGCGAAAGCTGGCACCCTGGATAAGGGCTCGGCCAAACCCGCGGAAGTGGAAGAGTCTCTCACCGGCGTTTCGGCTTAATAAATTCCCAATTATGTCTACGACTACTCCTGCCGGCGAAGTCTCGCCCGAATTGGTCAAGCAACTCCGCGACAAAACCAGCGCGGGGATGATGGATTGCAAGAAGGCCCTCGTCGAAGCCAAGGGCGATCTCGCCGCTGCCGAAACAATCCTGCGTAAAAAGGGCGCGTCTTCCGCGTCAAAGAAAGCTGGACGTGAAGCCAAGGAAGGTGTCATTGGCTCCTACATCCACGTCGGCGACAAGGTCGGCGTGTTGGTGGAAATCAATTGCGAAACCGATTTTGTGGCCCGCAACGAGAGCTTCCGCTCTTTCGTCAAGGACGTCACGCTTCAGGTCGCCGCAGCAACTCCCCTCTACGTCAAACGTGATGAAGTGCCGGAAAGTCTTCTGGTTACCGAACGCGATGTCGCCAGCGCCTCAGTCAAGGGCAAGCCGGAAGCCGTGGTTGAAAAGATCATCGCGGGCAAGCTAGACAAGTATTACAGCACGGTCTGCCTGCTCGATCAGTCCTTCGTCAAGGACAACACCAAGACGATCAGCGATCTGCTCAATGCGAAGATCGCCGAGTTGGGCGAGAATATCGTCATCCGCCGTTTTTCCCGCTTCCAAGTGGGCGAGACCTTGGCGGAACAAACGTCCGCTGACTAAATTACTTTTCCGTCGCGCATCTCAATAACACGATGCGCGGCGGAAGCGACATCCCGTCCATGGGTCACCATGACAATGGTCGTGTTCAGGCGTTCTCCGATTTCGCGGAATAAACTCACCACTTTCGCACTGGCCTCCGAATCGAGGTTTCCGGTCGGCTCATCGGCCAGGAGAACGCGAGGTTCCATCAGGAGCGCACGAGCCAAAGCCGTCCGCTGCATCTCACCGCCCGAAAGCTGATGCAATCGGTGCCGGGCGCGAGACTCCATGCCAACCGCAGCCAGCAAAGTTGTGGAACGCTTCTCAATTTCGGATGAAGGCAAACTCTGCAACAGCCCCGGAAGCCGGACATTCTCCTCGACAGTCAACGTCGGCAGCAGGTTGAAAAACTGAAAGACGAATCCGATCTTGGTCCGACGCAACCGGGTCAAACCCGTCTCATCCAGCCGGTGAACGGGTTCGTCATCGAGATAAATTTCACCGCCGGTCAGCACGTCCAATCCGCCCAGGACATGGAGCAGCGTACTCTTGCCGCAACCGCTTGGCCCCATGATGGCCACGAATTCCCCCTGCTTGATGTAGAGATCGACACCGTTGAGAGCATGAACCGCCGCACCGTTGATCTCAGCCCGGCCGTAAAGCTTGGTGGCGTTTTTGACCCTGATCATAATTTAGCCGCAAAAGAACACAAAGAGCGCAGAGGAATTGAGCAAAAAAATACACCCTTCATCATTTCGTTCCTTTGTGTTTTCTGCGTTCTTTCGTGGCTCATTCATCCGATCATTTTTTTGACCAAACTAGTCGTCGACTTGCCTGGAACCAAATGCACGATTTCAATTCGCGCCCCACATTCACGCAACGCTGCCGCTTCCTCCTGATTCAGCGATTCCGCGGTGTAGTCGCCGCCTTTCACATAAATATCGGGCTGCACCACGCGCAAAAAAACCGTGGCCCGAACTTCCGGGAAAATCGTCACCGCATCGACGATGCGCCAGGCGGCCAGCAATTCGGCGCGGTCTGCCTCCGGCACGAGCGGACGGCCCGGCCCCTTTAGATCACGCACCGAAGCATCGCCATTCAATCCCACCCAAAGAAAATCGCCGAAAGCACGTGCCTCGGTAAGATAACGGAGATGTCCGACGTGAAGCAGATCGAAGCAACCGTTGGTTGCCACGACTTTACGGCCTTCCTTACGCAGCATGGAGCGATAAGCGGCCACCTCGTCGAGAGTCAAAATTTTACCAGACGTCATTAAGTAAAACTGAAGCAGAACTGATCCTTCGACAAGATCAGGATGACGGGGCAATAGTAGTCCACATGGGTTCCGAGAAGTGCGATGTACTGGTTGTAGGAGGCGGGCCGGCGGGACTGCGCGCGGCGGAGCTGGTTTCGGCAGCAGGCCTGCGCACCGTTCTGGCGGACCGGATGCCCTCCGTAGGTCGCAAATTCCTGGTAGCGGGGCGGGGCGGACTCAATCTCACCCATTCCGAACCAGTGGAGAATTTCCCCGCACGTTACGGCGACTCAACCGGACGTTGGTCCGAATTGCTGGCCGATTTTTCTCCGCAGGACCTCCGTGCGTGGGCAAAGGATCTGGGTATTGAAACTTTCATCGGCACCAGCGCACGCGTTTTTCCAATCAACAAGCAAGCCGCTCCACTGCTGCGCCGTTGGATCGAGCGACTACGAAAACAGGAGGTCACTTTTCGACTACGACATCAGCTCTCGGCCCTTCGGCATAAGACGTCAAGCGAGATCGAAGTCGAGTTTTGGACCACAGAGATTCCGGTTACCCTGCAAGCGCGCGCTGTAATTCTGGCGATAGGAGGCGCCTCGTGGCCGCAAACGGGTTCCGATGGCGAATGGGTCAATCTCTTGAAGCAGGCGAAAATTTCCGTGACTCCTCTCACCCCCGCCAACTGTGGCTACGAGGTTGCGTGGTCCAAAGAATTTCTCGATCAGGCTGAAGGCCTGCCCTTGAAGAACATTGTGGCCATGGCCAACGGTGTTGCTGTCGCAGGCGAACTACTCATCACCAAGTATGGCCTGGAAGGCGGGGCGCTTTATCAACTGGGCCGCACCTTGCGCACGATGTCACAACCCCAAATCGAAATCGACCTGAAACCTGCATTCACGGTCGAGCAGATGGTCGCCAAACTTAATCAAGCGAAGCCGGGCGAGGACTTATTGGGAAAAGCCAGCCGAACATGGCGCTTAAGCCAGGTCGCTCAAGCCTTGCTTCAATTGCATGTGCCTTTTGCTTCGGCAGAAAAGCTGGCCTTACTGACCAAGGCCTATCCCCTGCCCTTGCTTGGCCCGCGCCCCATGGAAGAGGCTATTTCCACAGCCGGCGGCGTAAGCTGGGATGAATTGGACGAAAACCTCATGCTCAAGCGTTGGCCCGGCATTTTCTGCGCCGGAGAGATGATCGACTGGGACGCGCCGACAGGCGGTTATTTATTGCAGGGTTGCTTTTCCACCGGAACAAGAGCGGCGCGGGGAGTTTTGAAATTTTTGACGTAATTCCGTCAAATTTCAGTCCGTCTTCCAATCTTGTTAATCACGTTAATCCTGTCCAAAATTACTGATGCTCGTTTCGCTGCACATCCGAAACCTGGCCTTGATCGAAGACCTGACTTGGGAACTTGGTCCCGGTTTCAATACGCTGACTGGTGAGACCGGAGCAGGTAAATCGATCCTGATCGATGCCTTGAGCCTTCTTCTTGGTGAACGGGCCGATAAAAGTCTCGTTCGCACGGGTGCCGACACGTGCGCGGTGGAAGCCGAACTTAACCTTCAAGACAAGACGCGACTGGGCCAAATTAATATCCTGCTGGAAGAAATTGGCGCGGAAAAATGCGACGGCCATGTCCTTTTACTCAAGCGCAGCGTATCGACTGCAGGCACCAACCGCCAATTCATCAACGGCAGTCCCGTTCCGTTGCAGGGACTCAAAAAAATCGGCGATCTCCTCGTCGATGTCCATGGCCCGCACGATCACCAATCATTGCTGGCCACGGAAAAGCAGGCTGAATTGCTGGACGCCTACGGCAAACTGGAACCCTTACGCGCAGCCTGCGCCAAGGATCATCGTGCCTTGCGGGAAATCGAGCAGGAACGGGCCGCATTGGAAATGAGCGAAAGCGAGCGGGAGCAACGCCTCTCCCTCCTTCAACATCAGGTTAATGAAATCAAATCGGCTCAACTTCAGCCAGGTGAGGACGCCCAGGTGGAGAACAATTATCGTGCCGTGTCCCACGCGCAACAAATTCTCGAGCAGGCGCGGACCATCACCTCATTATTAAACGACTCGGAAAATGCCGTAATGGCCCAGCTTGCCCAGGTGGAACGCGCCCTGACCGCCTGGCAACGCATGGATGAATCGATTGCCGATGCGGAGGGAGTGAATCGCCAGGCCATTGCGCAGCTCCAGGATTTGCTTGCGACCGTGCAGGACCGGGCGGAGCGCGTCGATCTCGATCCCGCTCAACTACGGCAGCTGGAGGATCGACTTAACCTCGTGCAAAGCCTCAAACGAAAATACGGTGGAACCATCGAAAACGTCATGACCTTCGGTGAGAAAGCCGCAACTCAACTGGCTGCGTTGGAAGGTCGCGCCGAATTTCTCGCCACGCTCAATCAACGGGAAAAGGCGGCACGAACCGCGCTGGAAAAATCGGCAGCCGAACTTTCCAAGGCACGACGCAAAATCACCGGGCCATTGGGTGATAAAATTACGCAAGAATTACACGCGCTCGGTTTTAATAAGGCGCTGTTCCAGGTAGAGCTTGCCGCAGCACCCCAACCGGGCGCTTCCGGCGGCGATCACGTGGAATTCATCTTTGCACCCAATCTCGGTGAAGCCCCTCGGCCCCTGCGTTCCATTGCTTCCAGCGGAGAAATGGCGCGGGTCATGTTGGCAGTCAAAACAACCCTGGCCGAGGTCGATGAAATCCCCATCCTGATTTTCGACGAAGTTGATGCGAACGTGGGTGGAGAGACGGCCAGCCAGGTTGGAAAGAAATTACGCGGGCTGGGGCGTTCGCATCAGGTTCTTTGCATCACTCATCTGCCACAGGTCGCGGCCCAGGGACAGATTCATTTCGCCGTGGAAAAAAAAGTGAAACAAAACCGAACCCTCACCGAGTTGACCAAACTGGAAGGCGCAACCCGCCAACGGGAACTGGCCCGAATGCTGGGTGGACAAACCGAAGCAGCCCTCGCGCTGGCAAAAAGTTTGCTTGCAGAAGCGGGAAAATAAACGTCACTCTTAATGGCGACCATCTGGCCAACCAAGATTTTATAACCTCTTATCCTTTTTATTTATGAACATGTTCCGCGACATTTTCATGTTTGCCTTTATGGGTTTGGGTGCTGCCCTTTGGTTTGGCCAGCCTGACACCTGGCAATGGCCCGCCACGCTTGGGCCCTATGCAGTTGAATTTATTACCTATGCCAGCGATGGCCGCCCTTGGTCGGTCATTCTTTGCGCAGCCATGGCCCTGGCCTTGTTCATGACACGCCTGCGGTATTAATTTATCTCAAGCCGATCCGATCAGGATTCCCACAATAAAAACCAGCGTGCCGCCCACGACCACCTGGAACATCGCCGACAGCAGTGGCGTATCCATGTAACGTTGCCGAATCCAGGCGATCACCGCCAATTCCACCGCGACAATCGCCACGGCGAGATACATCGCGAAGTAAAAATTGCCGATCAGAAACGGCAACGTGTGTCCGATACCGCCCGCTGTCGTCATCAGACCGCAAACAAAGCCGCGCGCCCAGGGACGTCCCCTCCCGCTCAACACGCCGTCATCCGATAGCGCCTCGGCAAAACCCATGCTGATGCCAGCACCGAGCGATGCGGCCATGCCGACGAGAAAAGCGTCCCGGCTTTGGTGCGTAGCCAGGGCCGCAGCAAAGACGGGTGCAAGCGTTGAAACCGACCCATCCATCAATCCAGCCAGTCCCGGCTGGACAATTTGCAGGACGAATTTGCGCCGCTCGGAAGCATCCTCTTTTGCACGCGCGCCGGAAGCCTTCTGCTGCTCATCCATCTCCTCCGCCAACTCGTAATGCTTGCTCTCTTCCGCCGCCAGATCGCCCAGCAACTGCCGCACGACCGCATCACTCGTTTGCGCGATGGCGGCCTGATAAAAATTGCGGGCCTCTTCCTCCATCGTTTCCACTTCATTGCGAATCATCGAAACGGTCAGGATGGAATTCACCCAAAGCGGTTTGCGAGTGATGAAGCCCTTCACGTCCTGCCGCCGGATGAGCGGGATGTGCTCGCCAAATTTTTTCCGATAAAGCTCGATCAACCGATGCCGATGGCCGTCCTCTTCCTTGTGCATCGCTTTCAGCGACTGGGCCGTGGCGGGATAATCCTTGCTGATCCGTTCCGCCAAATCAGCGTAAATTCTCCCGTCCTCCTCCTCTGCCTGGATGGCCAGCGCGAGGACTTCTCGTGCACTTAGGTCTTTAAGCGTCTTGGGCATAAATCCGGCTCAAGTCAGTTTTTTTACAATACATTGGATTTGAGCCACCGTCTCCAGCGAGTGGGTTTGATCCACCGGGATCTGCTGCTTTAATACTTCGATGGTTTCCAAGCGAAAGGGAAGACAGTGCCGCCTCTGAAGCCATCCGTAAGCCCGAACCACAAACCACTGCAATCGATTCAAACGCGGAAGACCAAAGACCAAGGCGCTTCGGTCATAACCTTTGTCTTGAAGCGCCAGGCTGACCAGTTGTCCATTCGGCAATGATTGCGCCAAGTCCAGAACGTTGATCGATACGGGAGACCAGCTTTGGGTTTTTGAAATCGTAAATGTGGCTTTGTGGTCGGGATTAAATCGGGAAGGAAACACGCCCTGCTCGTATAAATCTTCATCGGGAACGAGAAAGAACAGGTGCCCACCGGGCTTGACCAGCTTCCACCATTCCAGCACCGCCTCCCTTGGCTTGTGCATGTGCTCCAGGCAATGGGAGGCATAGACAAAGTCAAAAGTGTCGTGGACGTACTGCGTGATGATATTGGCGTCACCATCATTCTGGTCGAATTTTTTGACCTCTGGAGTCACCGGATCGACGCCACAACCGATGTCGATACCCTTCCCTTTTAAAATCGACCATTCCAATGGCCCCCAGATTTTTTTGCTTTTTGACGTTTCGTCCATAGCCCCCAAAATAATGATCCGGCCTTGCAATCTTGTCGAGGGAGCAGAAGTACCCCCAAGCTGGAAATTCGCCCCGGCAAAACACACTTGCACCTACTCTGGAGCGGCTTATGCTAACCGGAATAACGGGGAGCCCGCTGGGGCTGAGAGGTTTGCCGAAAGCAAACGACCCGATGAACCTGATCCGGGTCATGCCGGCGGAGGGAGGTGCTGCGCGCGGCAGTTATTGTACTGCCGTGTCATGCGTGAATCCCTCCTCCTGTTACGATCCGGTGAACTGGAGATGATTTATGATTCAGCCCTTGAACTCGACTGCTCGTCCCGCGAAGAAATCCACGGCCAAACGCAAGCCCACGAAATCGAAAATCCTGCGCGATGTGACCAAGCCTTTTCCCAATTCGCAGAAGGTCCACATTGAAAGCCCCCGCCCCGGCGTACGAGTTGCCATGCGCGAAATCACCCAGTCCCCCACGCGTGATTTCCAAGGCCAGATCATCCAAAATCCGCCCCTGCGCGTTTACGATACCTCCGGCCCGTACACCGATCCAGCCATCAAGATCGATATTCGTGCCGGACTCCAGCCCCTGCGCGCCGAATGGATCGCACAACGTGGTGACACCGAAACCTATGCGGGACGCGAAGTCCAGCCTCGCGACAATGGATATCTCACCGCCGGACACGCCGAATTTGCCAGTCAACGCGAGACCAAGGGGCGGCTCCAGCCCTTTCCCGGACTGAAGCGTTCTCCTCTTCGGGCCACGGCAAACGGTAATGTTTCACAGATGCATTACGCCAAGCGCGGCATCATCACACCTGAGATGGAGTATATCGCAACCAGGGAAACGTTAGGCAGACAAAATTCACCGCCCTCCACAAGGGTCGCCCAAACCGATTTACGCCATCAGCATCCCGGCCAGAGTTTCGGTGCGCGGCTCAACCATCGCACCATCATCACGCCGGAATTCGTCCGTGAAGAAGTCGCCTCTGGACGCGCCATCATTCCCGCCAACGTCAATCATCCAGAAAGCGAACCGATGATTATTGGCCGTAATTTTCGCGTAAAAATTAATGCCAACATCGGCAACTCGGCTGTCGCCTCCTCCATCGAAGAAGAAGTGGAAAAGATGACCTGGGCCATCCGCTGGGGCGCCGACACGGTGATGGACCTCTCCACCGGCAAGAACATCCACGAAACGCGCGAATGGATCATCCGCAATTCGCCCGTGCCCATCGGCACCGTACCCATCTATCAGGCGTTGGAAAAAGTGGGAGGCCGCGCCGAGGAACTGACGTGGGAACTTTATCGCGACACGCTCATCGAGCAGGCCGAGCAGGGCGTCGACTACTTTACCATCCACGCGGGCGTGTTGCTGCGCTACGTGCCGATGACGGCCGGTCGCATGTGCGGCATCGTCAGCCGTGGCGGATCGATTCTCGCGAAGTGGTGCCTGTCGCATCATCAGGAAAATTTTCTCTACACGCACTTCGACGAGATTTGCGAAATCATGCGTGCTTATGACGTCTCCTTCTCGCTCGGTGACGGCCTTCGTCCCGGCGCGGGCGCGGACGCCAACGACGAAGCGCAACTGGCCGAACTTGCCACGCTGGGCGAGCTCACGCAAAAAGCGTGGAAGCACGATTGCCAGGTGATGATCGAAGGCCCCGGTCATGTCCCGATGCAGCTCATCAAGGAAAACATGGAGCTGGAGCTGAATCAGTGCGCCGAAGCGCCCTTCTACACGCTCGGCCCCCTCACCACCGACATCGCGCCCGGCTACGATCACATCACCAGCGCCATCGGCGCCGCGATGATCGGTTGGTACGGCTGTGCGATGCTTTGCTACGTCACGCCGAAGGAACACCTCGGCTTGCCGAACAAGGACGACGTTCGCGAAGGCGTGATCGCTTACAAGATCGCGGCCCACGCCGCCGATCTCGCCAAGGGCTTTCCCGGCGCCTCTGAACGCGACAACGCGCTCAGCAAGGCCCGCTTCGAATTCCGCTGGGAAGATCAGTTCAACCTGGGCCTCGACCCTGAAAAGGCGCGTTCCTTCCATGATGAAACTCTTCCGCAAGAAGGCGCAAAGTCGGCCCACTTCTGCTCGATGTGCGGACCCCATTTTTGCTCGATGAAAATCACCGAGGACGTCCGCAAGTACGCCGCCGAAAAGGGCGTCGCCGAGCAGGATGCCGTAGCCAAGGGACTCGAGGAAAAATCGAAGGAGTTCGCCGAGAAGGGCAATGATGTCTACCTTGCGCCTTAAGCCAGATAGAGCAGCAGCGGTCCATGACCGCCGCTCCAACTGATTAGATGTCTTTACGCCGTTACCGGCCAATAGACCGGTTCAAGGCACTAAGCACAGCCTTCAACGAAGCGATCTCGATATTGGTATCGGTGGCCGCACCAAAGACACTCGGGCCCGCACCCGATTTAATCTCGAAGTAAGCGACGGCCTTCGCTTCGGCTCCATGACCCAGCGAATGTTCAGAATAGGAGATGACCTCGAACGGCTCAATGCCCAGTTTGCTATTCAGTAAAGCATGAACAAAAGCATCGACCGGGCCGTTGCCGTGTCCCTCGATTTCCTGCGCAACACCGTTCTTTTCGATTTTCACGTGGCACCCGACGCCCTGGTCCTTGGCGACTTCTCCAAAGCTCACCAGCTTGATCGGTTTCTCCCGATTCAAGTATTCCTGTTCGAATATCTTGAGGATATCTTCCGGCGGCAATTCCTCGCCCCGCTCATCCGCAACACGATTGATGATCCGGCCAAAATCGCGGTGCATCGCCTTGGGCAGGACGTACCCGAATTCCTGCTCCATCACGTAAGCCACGCCTCCCTTTCCTGACTGGCTGTTGATGCGGATGATGGCGCGGTAATTGCGCCCGATATCGCGCGGATCAATCGGCAGGTAGGGCACTTCCCACATTCCATTGGGATTTGCCGAACGATCTTTGAGTCCTTTGTTGATCGCATCCTGATGCGAACCTGAAAAGGCGGTGAAAACCAGATCGCCGCCGTAAGGCTGTCGCAAGGGTACGTCCAATTTCGTGCAGCGTTCATAGAGATCGCGTACGGCGGGCAGATTGCTGAAATCGAGCTTCGGGTCGACTCCCTGGGTCAACATATTCAACGCCAGCGTCACGATATCGACATTGCCGGTTCGCTCCCCATTTCCGAAGAGTGTTCCCTCAACACGAGTCGCCCCGGCCATCAAACCCATCTCGCTTGCGGCAATACCGGTACCTCGATCGTTGTGCGTATGCAGGCTGACAATCGCCCTATCCGGATGTTTCTGGTGCGTGATGAACCACTCGATCATGTCGGCGTACTGGTTCGGCATCATCAGTTCGACCGTATTGGGCAGGTTGAAAATAATCGGGGCTTCTTTTGTGTAACCCCACGCTTCACCCACCGCCTCGCAAATCTCCAAGGCAAAATCGACCTCCGTCCCACTGAAGCTTTCCGGCGAGTACTCGAACCGGATTTTCGTTCCCGGCACCGATTGCACCCGGTCCTTGATCTGCCGCGTGCCCCGCACCGCGATGTCGATAATTCCCTGCTTGTCCAAACCGAAGACGATCCGGCGTTGCGCCACCGAGGTCGAATTGTACAAATGAACGATCGCCCGCGGACAACCCTGGAGCGATTCGAAGGTACGCTGGATCAATTCCTCCTTTGACTGCACCAATACCTGCACCCAGACATCATCCGGGATGCGTTTCTCGTCGATGAGGCGGCGTGCAAAATCGAATTCGATCTGGGAGGCCGACGGAAAACCGATCTCGATCTCCTTGAATCCAAGCTTCACCAGCAAATCGAAGTATTCGATTTTTTCTTCCACGCTCATCGGTACGGCCAATGCCTGATTGCCATCGCGCAAATCGACGCTGCACCATGTCGGCGCCTGCTCGATCACACGATCGGGCCATGCGCGTTTGCTCATCTTCACGGCTGGGAAAGGCCGGTATTTCGGATTCTTCGTTGTCATATGTTTCTGGGTCACCATCGCCGAGAGTTATCTCATGGATGATGGATTTTTATGGGTCTGTTACAGTCTTATCTTTTCTATCGGAACGTCCATACCCAAAGAAAGTGAAACCCCGAGGTCCGCTCTCTTTGGGCGGGGCCGTCGGGGTTTGGGTTAAAGCGAAATAATTACGTCAGATCGCTTCCACCGAAGCCGTACGGCCCGGAAGAAGTAGCGTAAGTCGAAGCGACAGCGCATTGATCTGCATGAGCGGAGTATATTACCACCGATAAAAAAAGCAATTATGTTCTCGAAGCGCGACTGCCCTGCTCCAAGCAAGGGGGCTTAAGGCAGTGTCGGCTTCACCGGCGTTGCATCGGGAGGCAGGTGCCCGTTGCTAACATCTGGAGCGGCGCTTGAGGCCGCCGGAACATTGCTCTTGCTCTTGGAACCATGAGGCCCAGAAGGAACGCCCGCCGCCTTGCCCGTGTCTCGTGGGGTCGTTGCCGATGCCGCCGCCGCTTGAGCCGAACCCATGGCTGCCGCAACCGCATCATGGCCAAGAATGGTTCGTTGTTTTTCGGCTTCGTTGGCAGCGATCTGGTCCGCATCGGTTTCAATGACGGTAGGTTGGATCATGATAATCAATTCATCACGTTCCTTGGTCTTGCTGGTATCCTTGAAAAGGTAACCTAGGAGAGGGATGTCGCTCAGGAACGGTACACCGCTGGTATTCCTCGTCGTGTTGTCGGAGATAAGGCCGCCGATCACAATCGTCGATTTATCAGGCACGGTTATCTCAGTGTTGATTCCCTGGGTGTTGATCGTGGGGACGGAATTACCGCTGATGACCTGGGATGATCCCAGCGTATTGTTCGTCTGATCGATTTTGAGCGTGACTTCATGATTGGCATTGATGAGCGGAATGATTTCCAATTTGAGGAAGACATCCTCGTACTGAATGCTTGAGGTCGTGGTCAGCTGGCTGCTCGTTCCGGTAAAACCGGAAGTCGTATTACTGGGCACCGGTACCTGGCTTCCGGATAGGATCGTCGCCAGTTTATTATTCGTGGTGTAAACACTGGGACGGGAAATGACCTTGAAACGACTAGTCGATTCCAAGGCTCTCACATAAGCATCGAGAGTGCTGCCAATGGCACCGTATAATGTCAGACCGGTGGGGAGCGGAAAACCCAGGGCGCTGGTAAGGCTGGTCGGCTCCGGCACGGCGGCGGAACTGGCTTTATTTGTACCCGGCGTCACCAAGCCGGACGCAATCCCCCCCTGCCCCACATGCTGGAATTTTTGGAGGATATCGATGCCAAACTCCACGCCTTCCGTGACCGTCAACTGACCAATCACAGTTGCGAGGTAAACCTGCAACGGCTTGCGGTCGAGTTGGTCGATCATCTCGAATACGCGGGAGGTAACATCGGGCGAACCGAAAACGATGACGCAGTTGGAGCGATTATCGGCCAGAATTCTGGTCTTTCCGATGGTCACAACCGTCGGAACGTCGTTTTCTCGTGGAGCCTGCAATCCTGGAGTAGTCGCACTGACACCCGCCGCACCACCCCCAGAACCAAGGCCTCCCGAGGAAGAATTGGAAACAGGCGATTGATTTTGTGCTGTGTCATGTCCGCCGGAGGAGGATTGATTCTTTTTAATCTGATCTTCTTCCTCCTTGCCCTGAGCCAGGGATGCCTCCAACGCAGGCAGGATGTCTTCAGCCAAAACATATCTGAGTGGGCGACGCTGCGGCACCATGTAGATGTCTGACTGGTCGAGTTCGGTGATAAGCTTCTTTAAAAAAGGCATGTTGACCGGTCGAGTTACGATGAGCAGCCGATTGGCCCGGGTATCGGCCACGATTTTGGCCGGGCCCGAAATCAGGTTCCGCTCATTGAGCAAGGGTGCACTGTTCCCCACATCGGGAGGAACCACCGCACTCCCAGCTCCCACACCGCTTGGAGCACCACCACCGGGAGCGGCTCCGCCCTGATCCAATAGTTTATTGACCAATTCAGCCGTTTTTTCGGCGTCAGCGCGATTAAGCTGAACGAATTCATTAACGACACCCGCGGACGGCACATCAATGAGTTCCTTCACCGCTATTAATTCGCGGATCACACTGGCATTTTCGGTGATAATCAGAGCCTGGGCTGAATTCACTGGCACATAGGACCCATACGAATGTAGCGGTGCCGTCTGGGTGAAAATACCCAGTGTATCCTGCGCATTAATATAGCTCAAGGGCATGTAATAGCTGACAATCTGGTCGTTCGCCGGAAGATCAGCGGCATTGGCATAGATCGGCGGTGCCTCGCTTCGGGGATTTTTATTCGTACCAATCGTGATGACCTTTAACGTCTTGTCGTCGACGGGGACAAAGGCCACGCCATTGAGCAGGAGGGTTGCGCTAATCAGCTTTAACATCTCGGCCTTACTCAGATTAGTAGCGTTAATGCTTATGGGCGCCACTTGGCCCAAGTTGACATCTCGTATGAGATGTTTGCCGCAAAGTTGTTCGTAGATATCCAGGATCGAACTGACCGGAGTATTCTGATAATTAGAAAAGGCAACAGCCCCTGTATCTTGAGTAGAAGTAGTTCCCGTGGAAGCAGTCCCCGTATCTTGTGCCAACAGCGGAAGAACGTCAGTAAGCCCTAGCGTAAATAGGAGCGAGAGAAATGAAAATCCTCTCTTAGATGGTAAAGGCAAAGCCATGATGATCTGAAGTGGGGAGGATAATGACATATTTTTCCTGAATAAGAAAGCCTCGACCTCACTCAATGGATCATGGCTTTTGATTTTGTGAGGGCGCTGAAGGGGGCGGTGGGATGTGAATCGGACGACGGTGGAATGCAGCCGGTGGCGGCGCGACACCAGGGGCCATGCCGGGAGCCGGACCGGATCCAGGCATCGGAATCTGGGGAACTGTACCCGGCATCGGAATCTGAGGAACAGCGCTGCCCGATACGTTCGAACCAATCAAGTTGGATGCCGCAGCCGGAATTCCGTTCACCGGATTGGGAGGTGGGGTAAAAGCTACCTGCTCCAGCTTAAGAGTCAGCGATTCAGCGCCTCGCTGAACGACGGCAGAACTATTGCCCGCACCATGTCCTTGGGAAACGGAAACCAAGGTCAATCCCTTCACCGGTTTGTCACTGGTAAGAAGGAAATGTTCCTGGGTTTGCTTTTCGATCAGGCTGGCATAAGAAATACCATCAAATCGGGACAGGCCAACCAGCGAATAGTCGGGAGAGGAGGTAACCGCTTCCGGTGATGCCACCGAAAAGGGTGACTTGGTCCACAAAGCTTGATACCGCGAAACCGCAAAGCCACTGCCCGGCAAAACGGCCTCATCCGCCCAGGTAGAACACTCCGAAAACACTGGAATGCTGGCTGCAAAAATAAGGAAGTACCGAATCATTTTCAGGAACCTCCCTTAAAATAACGAGCCAGTTGCAGCGTACAGATCATTGATTTCTGGTCCTGATCCGCTTTCAGCGAAAATTGAGAAACGGCATAAAAATTCTCCGGCTTTTGCAGGTCAGCCAACCAGTGACACAGTCCCTCCATGGATCCCTTGATCCTAACCGTTACATTGACGCGCATTCCAGCGGAGCCATGCTGAGCGTCGTTAAGGCTTTGCTCCAAAATTTCGAGTTTGTTGTCGCGGGCTCCCTTCAACACATACTGCAGAACCTGCGCTTTCATATCGCCCTCTTCTCCCGCGGGAGCTTCGTGTTCCTGAATCCAGGCCTTGCGCTGCGCCCAAAGGTCCTGCTGCTTCAACTCGACTTCAGCCTCAACCTGATCCGCATGCAATTGCGCATAAGTCAACGCCAGTTCGCCCTGCTGATGGGAGAACCATTGGTATCCATAATAATTGCCTCCTACCAGGAGGATCAGAACAAGCATCGCGAGGAGCAACTTTTCGTTTTTAGTTCGTGGTCGCACGGGTTCCTTCGATTTGTAGTTGGGCCAGATCGTTCGGCAATAAATGGGGCTGCCCCATGTTCCAGGTAAATCCGGCAAGATGCGCGTCTTTCTTGAGATTATCCAAAAATTGAAAAGCTGCCTGGGCATTTTTGGCTTCGCCTTTGATCAATAAGCGACCGTTATTGGCTTCGAACAAAGTCAGGTTCAACTGGTCGGAGGGAATCGACTTGGACACATTAAGCAGCATTTCCAACGGATAGCTGTTTTCATCGACAACGGGCTGCAACTCCTGCCAGGCCGCCTTTGTGTCGCGCACCAATGCGATGGCCTGGGCATGCTCAGCGTGCCAATGCTGCAAACCTTTGACCTGATACGAAGTGATGAAAAAATGCGTCAACAACCAAGCAACCGCCATCAAATAAACCGCCGACGCGATTAGTATCCCTCTCATGCGCCAGCGCTGAAACTCTCGTTGTTTCTGGGCCGCGCCGACTGTCGAGGGGGTTAGTTTCCAGGCCGTAGCGGGTAGACGGGGTGACGGGCGTTCTTCCTGACGAATCGGAAGTCGCAGGGCAGTCTGAAGTGCGGTGAGTTCGGTCGGGCTGACCTCCGACCATAAAATCACCTGCTGCAACGGCAATAAAACCTCCTGCATGGTGAGCGAAGTCAGAAGACAATTCAAATCCTGCAACACGCGTTGACTGATGCGTTCTTCCGCCAACGTTTGAAAGTAGACAAGATTTCGCCCCCGGGTCATCGCGACCGCCCAACGATCCTGCTCCCGCCACAACGTCAGGGCATTTTCTGAAAACGGGAGGCATCGGACCGATAGATCAAAGTCATCGTAAGCCTCCACCTGGATTTCCGGCGGCAACGATGCGGGCAATACGCCGACCACCACAAGCGTGCGCATTCCTTCCTGCGCCACAACCGACCAGTCAAAAACCGCCGCATCAGTCCCTCGCGGCTGCAAGCCACGCAGTTCCAATTGCAGCGAAATCATGGAGGCAAACTGTTTCGTGTCCGTTTCGTTAAGCCAGAGAGGAAGACAAAAAACCTGGGAGACAGGCAATTCCAGCGTTGTATTTTTACGCAACCGATTGTCGAGCGGATTGACGCAGTTTTGCCGATATTCCGCACCTGATTTTCCGCCCATGACCCAGATTTCCCATGGCTCCGCTCCGGTCGCGCCGGGTAGCAAAATCGCGCGCTCTCCTTTACCCAGAGGGCGCACTGCTTTGGCTTTTACTGTTCTGACCATAATAAAAATTGAATGGGCGAAGTATTGAGCCGCGTAACAACCGAAATGATGACCCGGGTACCCTCCGCTTGGCCAACACTTTCGACACGGCGATTAGCATCGTTAAGGGAAACCTGATCATTGAGGGTCTGCATCTTGAGATCACCGATGCCTAATTCCGCCTGGAACATTTTCATATCCTTAACCGGTACGTCGTCGCTCGTTCCGGCAATGCCATCGCGCCCATTTCGTCCCGAGGTAAAAAAAGCCACTTTCCCCGGTTCAAGGCTAAAAACCGCTGCGATAAGATCGGGGGGCGCTTCGTTGATATTCAAGGGGCCGCTGCTCCACAAAGTAAAACTGTCCCGCCAATTCGCGTGGGCCTTGATGACCAGATCCATGCCCATCACCTCTTCCACTTCAGCGTAGGAAGTAAACGGCTTGCCGGTGGGACGCTGGCTGAGTCCCGCGCTGGCATAATCGTCCGCCTTCGCTCCGCTCAAACTTTTCAGATCACCGGGCGCAACCCAGTCATGGAGGCAATCGGCCACACGATCGGCCTCGTCGACTTTAAGCCCCCATTGGGTAAAAAGATTCTCCAGAATTTCCCGATGATCTTTCAGCAGGATGTAGTTCAAATTCAAACGCGCGCCTTCACTCTGGATCATGACTTTAAATGCACGGCCCGGTGAGGGCTTTTGGGAAAGGAGTGGGTCATCCTTGAGCAACTGGGGATCCAGTCCCAACGCCAGTCCGCTGGAAGCCAGCGCACGGGCCTCCATAGCAAGCTCAAGATGAGAAGTGTGTTCCGCAGAAAGTTCGACCATTTCCGCCACGCCCAGTACCGCCATCCCCAGAAGCAACAGGCACCAGAGAACAAGGATAAGGGCCGAGCCTTTTTGATGCGGTAACCGGCCTGGGCAGATAATTCGATGATTCACTGGGTACAGGTGGATTAAGGTTGTGTCGGCAGGGCTGTAACCGGAGCAATCGGTTCAATTCGTGGAATCCAAAAATCAATAGTCGAGGGCTTCAAATCGCCCGCCTGCTCCAGAGTAAGTTCTATTAAGTTTGGCCTGGTATTCAGATCGCTCCACATTTCCAACCATTCCGTTGCATTCAAAATCTGAAATTTCCACTCGATCTGTCGAACATCGTGGATCAATGGCGCCCAGGCAATCGCAGAGCTGTTTTGCGCAATGTCGGCTTCAAAAACCAGGGGCGCAGGGGCACTAAACTTGGGTAGATTGGAGGGATCCATGTTGGCCAGACGGATCGTATAATAACCGTTGGCCTGCAAGACGGCATCCAGTGCGGTCAATCTTTCGCCCTGACCAAAAATAATTCCATTTTGTTTCAGCCCCTCCCCCTCGCCACGCCGGTACGAAATCAAGATGCCGTCTGCGGGTAGCCCCGTTAATTGTTGGTGCAGGTAGGCATCCAAGGCCACCAACTGATCGCGCCGATTTTGATTGTCCTGTAAAATCGAGGCAGTTCGCAAAACGCCGGTAATGATTCCAAAAACAGCTCCGGACAGCATGATGAAAATGGCCAATGTGATCATCATTTCAAGAAGCGTAAATCCTCCGACTTTATGACGAAGATCGGCATGGATCAAAGAAGATCTCATGGCTGATAAACTAGTTCGCTGACACTCCGGTCTTCATCCTGCCGATTGGACCTCCACTTCACTGTGACCGTCACGCGATACATTCCCAGCACAGCCTGTTTTTTCTGGTCCTGCATTTGTTCCGGCTGGATTGCGAGATGATAGGTCATCCCGGAACCGTCGTCCGGCAAATCCTTGTCTGCCGGAACCATCGGCGCGGAGTGAAGCAACACCAATTGATTCGCCAGGCCGCGCATGGCCGTATCTATTTCGTTCCGTTTACCAGCCGTCTCCATCGCAGTATCGAGCATCATGACCAGCGAAAATGCGACGAGGGTGAAAATGGAGAGGGCCATGACCACCTCGAGCAACACCATGCCACGGGACACCGCTCGACCATCTTGAGCAGCACCTTTGTCAGATAAAAAAGGACGCTTCATGGGAAATAAGCAGCCTCATCCTCCACATTTCCGGTCAGCGGATTAAAACTCAATTCAATCCAGGCATTTCCCCTACTTATCCGCACACGTGGCGCCGGACATAACGCTCCCGGTTGAAATAGCCACGAAGAGGAGAAAGCTGGCAGCCAGGCCCGGGGTTTTTCCGGATCGGGAAGCAAAACCCGGTTGAGACTGTCGATCGAATGAGTGATATCGATGTTTTCAGGCGCCGAATTATCCCCGGTTGCGCTTGCATCATCGCTGTTGCCCGCAGGCGGAGCAGAATCACCCTCCGGCGAAGGCTGGCTTGCCGGATGAAGCATCATACTGCTTCGAGTGAGTTCGATGATATAGGCACGATGCTGATCGGCGCTTTGCATCATTGCCGTTTTGACCATCAACGCAAGTTCGTGCGAGTCGCGGCGGACGGATTGCTCAACGAAAGCCGTCTGTATCGCCGGCAATGCCGCAGCCAATAAAAGCATGATAATAAAAAGAACAATGCACATCTCCAGAAGCGTGAAGCCGCGGCGACGGGAATTCTCCAGAAACAACTTGAGGTTGCCCTGATATAATCCGGGAGCGCCATGATCGAAAGGGGCGCATCGTTTCATCTGAAAACTACCTTACGGCTTATCGGAATCAGACCAGTTTCCGATAATATGGTCGGGATTGGTCTGGCCATCCGGGCCCATGGAATAGAGATCGAACCCATCGGAATTATGCTTACCCGGGTAGAGGTATTGATAGGAATGCCCCCAGGGATCGAGCACTTCACTATCCATTTGTTTGCTCCAATGTCTTGGAATCGGCTCAACCGTGGGCTTGCTCCAAAGAGCCTTGATGCCTTGATCCGTGGTCGGCAGCGTTCCACATTCCATTTGATAGGCGGTCAATCCTTCCCTCAGGGTCAGGATATCAGCCCTCGCCTTTTGCCTTTGGGCATCGCCGGTGACTCCCGACAGACTATAGATGACCAATCCCATCAACAGTCCGATAATGGTTAAAACCAACAGCATTTCGAACAGCGTAAAACCGCGTCGGGATGTCTTGGCCAAGGAACGAAAAAAGAGAGGATACTTCATAGGTTATTAATTGGAGGTGGTGAGGAAACGGGGACAGGCGTCGGTGTTGGTGTAGGTGCCAAAGTCGAATCAACCTGCGGCGTGGAAACGCTCGAAACTGGCGGATAATCAAGTTGCAAAACGACATCTTTCACCGCCAGGGGCAAACCCGATTCCGCAGGAGTGTTGCTGGTATTTCCATTCGCAGGCGGGGCATCATCCTCCGCTGAAAATTGCATCGCATTGACACCGGTCTTCAAAAAGGAGACCGGTACGTAAAACGAGCCCGCACGCCAACCCACATAGAAATTCGGCGGAGTCGTATTGATCAGGAATCCGTCATCCATCAAATTAGGCACCTCGGGGGTTATCACTCCCACACGCTGCTGATTAATCCACACCACCAGGTGCTTGCCCAAGGGCAAGCCCGTTTCCTTGAGCTCCAATCGGGCCGAGCCGGGAACATTGTCCAGTTGCACATTGAATTCAACACCCTGCTCTATTCGTTGCGGCAGCGTGGTGATGGGAACAATGGCAAATCGATCGAGCCATCCGGGCGAGTTGTCCTGCTTCGCCTGACCGTTGAGATTTTGCGCCGATTGAGTTGTTCCGGTCGCGGGAGTCACCATGACATCCTGAATCCGCGGCGAAACCAACCCGTTTTGATTTCCCAGCCACTCCAGTTTGATTCGCTGGATTCCCAACTCGGCGGAGCCACATTGAAAATGCAGAGTCCCCTGCCCCCGCAACGTCGATGACGCGATGAGCAAGGCGCGTTGATTGCTCATGGCGATACCTTCGTAAAAATTCTCGGAGAGAACCTGCGCGCCACTCGTTCCTTCCCAGGTGATGCGAAGAAATCCGCTTTCTTTTTCCTGGAAAAAAACCGTCACGAGCAGCGAAGCATTTACATCCGGCGGGTCTATCGGCAAATCGAGTGTCGCAAAGGTCGTGCTTGGAGTTACGGGATGCGCCAGCCACGACGGTGTGGCCAGATTGGCCTCAAACGGAAGATCGAGTACGCATGAAGTCGGTCCGTCCAGCGCCCGCAAGGGAAGACCCGCCATTAAAAGCACACAGCCGACCGCCCATGCCATGAACTTCAAGGATAGGACTCTCGCGGAGTAGACTGCTTGTTGCTTCATGACGTATTTTGGGTTTTGTAGCTTAAAACAATCGAATTGAAATTGCGATCTTTACCGGTTTCTAGTGATGCTTTTGCAGGCCTTTCATTGCCTCGAAAATACCCGAGATCATCGACCAAGCGATAAGCAAAACCATCAGACCAAGTACGGCGATGATAATAATGGGCACAAGGGACATGATACGGTCAATCCGCGTCTGAATTACCTTTTCGTAACGATGTCCAACTTTCTCCATGGTCGCACCAAGCTCGCCCGTCTGCTCGCCCACCTTCATCAAATCGCGCAGGTTCGCCGGAAAATGCCCTACCGTTTTCATCGAGCGGGTCAACGAAGCTCCCTCCCCGACGAGATCGGTGATGCGAAGCACCTGCACCTGAAAAAAAACATTGGCGGTGGCGCGGCTCATCAGCTTGAGCGCCGTCAGCAGAGGTAATCCATTCTGCAGCAAATTCGCCATGGTTTGGCAAAATTGCGCATAGAACGTGGCGCTTAATAACGGCCCCACCAACGGAATTTTCAATTTAGCCTCATCCCACCAGCGGCGGCCTTGGGGCTGGCGAATGTAGGCCACGAAACCGGTCACCAGAGCAGCCAGCATGACACCCGCCGGAAGCCCGAATTTCTTCGTCAGGTTGCCCATGTGAATCAGGATATAGGTGGGCAGCGGCATCGTGCTGCCGGTCTTGGCAAACAGCGTTGTCATTTGCGGAACCAGCACGGTCATGAAAACGATCATGGCCAGAAAACCGGCAACGATGAGACAGGCTGGATAAATCAGCGCCAGCTTCACCCGACTACGCAAATCCTGCATCGCAACCAGGTGAACTGCCTGTCGGCGGAGCAACGGCGCCATCGCCCCGCTTACCTCGCCCGCTGCCACCAGATTACAATAGAGTTCGCCAAAGCTTGGCGACGCCATCTTGAGTGCCTCGGAAAAACTGGTGCCGTCCCGCACCTTTTCCCGCAGGAAGGCCGACACGGTTTTGACTGGCGATTGTTCCTCGCGGTTCTCCATCAATTGCAACGCCGGTTCAAGTTGCAGGCCGGAGTTAAGAAAATCTGACAACTCGTCCGTAAAAAGAATGATATGAGCATTCGATAGGCGAATGCCTCCACTGGCCGGACCTGACTCACGCGAAGATTTGGTCGCTGGCGCCGATTGCACTGGCTTCTTACCAAGGACCACGGCATCTGCTTTTGCCACCAGACTCAGCGGCTGAATCCGGTCCGTGGCCAGGCGGCGCAAGGCTTCAGACCGGCTGGCCGCTTCCAGTTCACCCGAACGCCGCTCGCCCTTTTCCCCCGTTCCCTGATATGCAAAGACAGCCATGAGTTATTTAATGTAGTGGAGGTCTATGACCGTCGCACTTGTCCGTTAGGTGCGCATTATTCATCGAGTACATTGACATCCGCCGCCGTGACCCGCACGACTTCCTCAATGGTGGTTACGCCCGCGATGACCCTATTCCAGCCATCCTGCCGCAGAGGCACCATGCCTTCCTGCAACGCTTTCGCGCGCAAGGCCTCTCCCGATTTCCCCTGCGAAATCATGTCCTGCAAAGCCGTCGTGACCATGCAGATTTCAAAAAGCGCGGCCCGTCCCTGATAGCCGGTCTGACGACACTGTTCGCAACCAACCGCTTGCTGAATACGATCCGCATGCGCCATGGGAAAACCGGTCTGTTCCAAAAATTTCGGTAGGTGCCCGGCAGGACGTTTGCAATGGGGACAAAGCACTCGCACCAACCGTTGGGCCAGGAAAGCTCGCACTGAAGATGAAACCAGGAATGGCTGCACACCCATATCGACCAAACGCGTGATGCCGCCAATGGCATCATTGGTGTGAAGCGTGCTGAAAACCAGGTGACCGGTCAGCGCCGCCCGGATGGCGATTTCCGCGGTTTCAAAATCGCGCATTTCCCCGATCATGATGACATTGGGATCGCCGCGCAAAATGCTCCGCAACGCCGTGGCAAAGGTAAGATTGATCTCGGGCTTGATCGCGATCTGCATCACGCCGGTCAGCTTGTGCTCCACCGGGTCCTCCACCGTCACGATGCGCCGCTCCATCGTGTTAAGCATGGAGAGAAATGTGTAAAGCGACGTGCTCTTGCCGCAACCGGTTGGCCCCGTGAGCAGGATAATCCCATTCGGCTGAGCGATCAGTTCGCGGATGCTCGCTTCCGCCTCGGGTGTCAGGCCCAGCAGCGAAAAATCGAATCGGTTGCGGGCCAAAAGCCGCAAGCTGATGCTCTCCCCGCTGACCGTCGGGATCGTCGCCACGCGTACGTCGATGGGCTGCCCTTCCATCTCCAAATTGATGCGGCCATCCTGCGGCATACGACGCTCGGCAATGTCGAGGTGCGCCATGATTTTAAGGCGCGAGATGACGCTGGCCTGAAGCATCTTGATCCTGGACGGAACAGGCACTTCGTGGAGAACACCATCAATGCGATAACGGATGCGCAGATCATTTTCCAGTGGTTCCACATGGATGTCGGTCGCCCGCTCATCGAGCGCCTCCCGCATGATCTGATTGACGAAGCTGACCACGGTGGCTTCCGGGTCCTGCTCATCGAGAACGTTGACCTCCTGCTTCAGATCGAAGGTCGCATCATCGATGTCGCGCCCTTCCAGGATGGCTTCAAATGTTTCCGCGCCGACTCCATAACCCGTACGCAAGGCCGCCATAATACTTCGCCGCGTGGCGACGCACCAGGTGACCGGCTCACTCATCTCGTGGGTGATGACTTGTCGCGCCGTGAGATTAAAGGGATCGTAAGTCAACAGGTAGAGATCGTTCTCATTCAACTGAACAGGATAGAGATGGTAGCGCAACGCCAGGCGTGGCGGGAATTTGATCCGCAATTTGTCATCCATCGGTGGTAAAGCGGCCTCCCACCAGGGCAGCCCGAATTGGGCGCAGACGTGTTGCAAAAATTCCGGTTCGTTGACCAGTTGCTTCTCCAACAAAGCTCCGATGGGCGAGGTCTGTTGCGTCAGGCTCGAATCAACGGCCTCCGTGATCTGCGCCTCATCTCCCAGACGCGACCCCATGGCCAGGTTCTTAAGCATCAAGCCCGACATGTTGCCAACGTAATCGAATCCCCTTAGGAATCACAGAGATTATGTTTTACACTTCTGTCATCTACCGATTCTCGCAACGATAAATCGTGTACTCGCGGAAAGGCCGTCCGTGAAAGCTGACCACCACGCCTTCAAGCAACGTGATTGTGTTGAAATCCTTGTCGAGCACATGCGGATTGGTATCGGGCGCCGTGATCCAGAGCGCGCGATGGGGCGATGCTGTCAGGTAGCCGGGCCAGAAATCGAATTGGTTGGCCGGGGAAGGATGCCGCAACGTGTAGATGAAGGCTTTGTCGGGAAAATGGAAAGAGAAGATGCTGGCTTCCTTATAGGCATCGGCAATCACCACATCGGCCTGCTGTTCCTGCCGAAGTGTATTTAGGTGCGCCGCGATTTCCGTCCAACCAACCGCACGCCCCAGCGGGTCCATCCTTGGCGGTAGATGCAGAAATTCGGGGTCGTGAAGCACGATGGTTTGCAGCCAAGCCAGGATAAATACAGCCGCCATCCATGACCGACTGACTTGCCCATCGATGATCCGTCGCCAACGGCCTGCGAGAAGAATAATCAGCGTCAGGTAGGAAACTGCCGGCCAGTTGGGTTCTTCCTTCAGGTGCCATGCCAGCACCGCATAAAGGAGGAAGACGGAGAGAAAAAGAAGAAAGAGAAAAAGTTCGCCCTCATTTTTTGCGTCCACCTTCTTTTTCCAGCGCCCAATAAACACCTGGACGGTTGTGATCAATAGCGCCAGAAAGAGCAGGGGCGAGATGACCATGGCCTGTTGTCCCAGAAAGCTGAGGAAAGTTGAGAGATGGATATCGAAGGGGCCGTTAAGCTTGCCGCGATTTCCCAACTGAGCCGCGCTGGCCCAGCCATGCTGCCAGTTCCACCACCAGACCGGCAGCGTACAGAACACGACAACAAATAACATCAACCAGAAGCCGGGCTGCACGAGTAATCGACGTCGTGCCGGAACCAGCAGGAGAAAGGCAAGAAAAGCCACCAGCTCCAGCGCATTGAGATATTTTGCCAGGAACCCGCATCCAACGGCAAAGCCGGTCAGGAGCCAGTCGATAAGACGGTCCAAGTCGAGCACGCGCGAAAAAAGATTGGCCGCCCAGAGCCAGAAAAAAGCGGAGAGCGGATCGATGGTCATGACCACGGCCCCAATGGCATAAAGCGGCACCACGCCGGTAATAAGCACCGCCATCAGCGCGGTCGTTTCGTCGTACCAACGCCGGGCGAGAAGAAAAATCTGCCAGGCCGTTCCGGCGGAAAGCATGACCGCGAAAAAACGGACGCCCAGAACGTTGTCGCCGCAAAGCGTTGTCCCTGCGGCAATCGTATAGGCGATGGCCGGTCCTTTACTGAAGTAGCTCGCATCGAGATGCTTCGACCACTGGAAATAATAGGCTTCATCGGGCAAAATCGGGAGCCAGGTGCAGAAAAAGAAACGAAAAGCCGTTGCCACAGCGATAACCGCAATCGCGGCCTGCACCGGCGAGAGGCCAAAAAAACGTGGGGATGAATCGGAAGCGGTGCGCATGAAGAAACCGCGACCTTAGCCCCAGCCCGACACCGCAAACAAGTCTACGCTTTGGTGGCAGACTATTTGAGTTAGCCGACGTTGACTCGGCGACGAACCGCCACCCAACAAACAGCGGCCACTAACTTGACGCCGCATCTTGCCATTCACCCCTTTTCATGCAAGCATGTACTTGCATGAAAGATACCAGCCGCCGGATCCTCGATGCCGCCACCCGGGTCTTTGCCAAGGCCGGCGTCTCGGGAGCCACCACCAAGGAAATCGCGCGCGTCGCCCGGGTCAACGAGGTGACGCTCTTTCGCTACTTCAAGAACAAGAACGAGCTTTTGCGCAAGGTCGTGCTGCAGAATTGCCAGGAATACGGACACGTCTTTGCCGAGGCTTCCTTTGAAACCCGGGACGATCTGCGACGCACCGTGCAGGCTTTCGTCGAGATTTACGCGCGCATGCTTTTGAGCAACGAGGATTTTATCCGCACCTTTTTCGGGGAACTGAATCGCCAGCCCAAATTATGCCGCAGCCTCTTTGTGGAATCGGTCAAACCTGCGAAACAAAAATTTCTCGATTATCTGCAAGCCGCCCAAAAAAGCCGCCTGATCCGCCCGGACATCGACATCACCACGACTGCCGATGCCCTCACCGGCATGCTCATCGCTGGAGTCATTCGCCGTCCACTCACCGAGCCGGTCTATAAAAACGAACGTTACGTGGAGACCTGCCTCAAGCTATTCCTGAAAGGAATCGAGCCGTGAGTTCTGCGTCGGCGATTCCCGTTTCCAACGGACTCTCCAATCTTGCCCAACGCGCGAAGGAACAAGGCTGGCTGAAATGGGCCATCGTTCTCACTGCCGCCTTTGCCGCCATCCTGGAAGTCATCGACGTCAGCATCGTCAACGTCGCACTGCCCTACATGCAGGGCAATCTCGGGGCCACTCTCTCGGAAATCGGCTGGGTCTCGACCAGTTACTCCATCGCCAACGTCATAGTCATTCCCCTCTCCGCCTGGCTCGGTCTGCGTTATGGCAAGAAACGCTACTTCACTTTTTCGCTCATCGCTTTCACCCTCGCATCTGTCCTGTGCGGATTCGCTTCCAGCCTGACCATGCTCATTGTAGGACGAGTCATTCAGGGTCTCGGCGGCGGCGGCCTTCTGGCCAAGGCGCAGGCCGTCATGTTTGAGACCGTCCCGCGCGAGGAACAGGCCAAGGCCAGCACTATCTTCACTTTGGGCGTGATCGCAGGCCCCGCCATCGGCCCGGCGTTGGGCGGCTACCTGACTGACAACTATGGCTGGCGCTGGATTTTTTTCATCAATGTCCCTCTCGGCATTTTTGCGGTGATGATGAGCACCACCTTTTTGCCGCCGGACAACCCCGCCGACCGCAAAATTGGCACGATCGACTGGATGGGAATTCTTTATCTGGCCCTGGGATTGGGCGCATTGCAAACGGTGCTGGAACAAGGGCAACAGGACGATTGGTTTTCCTCTCCTTTCATTCAGCGCATGGCATTACTGAGCGTGGTGGGATTGGTTCTCTTTGTCCGGGAGGAGTTGCGCGTGGCGCACCCTGCCGTCGATCTTCGCGTCCTGCGTTATCGTGCGCTTACGGCGGGAAGCATCATCTCGCTTGTCGTGGGCATGGGGCTTTACGGAACTATTTTTGTCATCCCGGTTTTCACACAAAACATCCTCCAATTCACCGCCACAAAAACCGGGCTCCTGCTTGTTCCCGGAGCCCTCGCCTCGGCGGCAGCCACCTTTTTCCTGATTCCGTTGTCGAAGAAAGTTTCACCGCAAATTCTTATCACGATGGGAACCCTCATCACGATTGCCCTGATGATCAACCTGACGCAACTCAACCCGGATACCGGCAGCGACCAACTTTACTGGCCGATGATCTGGCGCGGCTTCGGCACCGTCCTCATGTTCCTGCCCCTTTCCATCGCAACTCTGGGCAGCCTGCCTCGAGAAGATGTGGCTTCGGGTTCCGGTTTTTTCAGCCTGACGCGACAATTGGGCGGCAGCATTGGCATCGCCGTGATCACCACCCTCGTGGCGAAACAGGAATTCATCCATCGCTCTCAGCTCATCTACGACATCTCCGACCAAAACCCCGCTTACGTGGACCGGATCGGCTCCAACACGTCGTACTTTAATCTCCAATCGGGCGACCCCACGGCGGTGCAAAACCAGGCGCTGGCCTTGATCGACCGCGCCGTCAATCTCCAGGCGGCCTTGCTCGCTTATCGCGATATCTTTTACTTCGTCGCCCTCGTTTTTGTCCTGACTCTTCCCCTGATTCTCCTCCTGGGCAAAGGGCCCAGTTACGCCCGATCCACCTGAACACCGCCACGCAACAAATCCATGAATACTGTCCAAGAAACTGAAACCGGCGCACCTCCCGCCAAAAAGAAGTTGCACCCGCGTTCGCTCCACGCCTCCAAAAAGAAACTCCAATCATTGGCCCAGCAATATAAAAGGCGCGCGATCATCGCCGCATGCATCGTCACGACCATCATCGTTCTTTTCTACGCTTACGACGCCTTCACTCACGAAGAAACCGACGACGCCTACGTCACGGGCCATCTGCACAACATCTCATCCCGGATCAATGCCGTCGTCACCGATGTACTGGTCAAAGACAACCAGTTCGTTCACGAAGGCGACGTGCTGGTCAAACTCGACCCCTCCGAATATCTGGCGCTCGTAGCCGCAGCCAAGGCCCAACTCGCCAAAGCACAGGCCGACCTCGACCGGCAAATGCCCCTGGTCAACATCCACGCCATTTCCCCACAAGACGTCGATGCCACGCGCAGCACCCGCGATGTGGACCTCGCTCAATTGGCGCTGGCGCAATTGCAAATCGAGTACTCCACGATCAAAGCTCCATCCTCGGGTATTGTGGGCCGGAAAAATGTCGAAATCGGCAACCGCGTTTCCTCGGGCCAAACGTTGATGGTCCTCGTTGAACCCGAGTTATGGGTCGTGGGAAATTTCAAGGAAACGCAACTGGCCCAAATGAAGGTGGGGCAACCGGCCCGGATCACCATCGACTCCATTCCCGATAAAACCTTCGACGCCAAAGTCCAAAGCTTTTCGCCCGCCACCGGCAATGAATTCGCCCTTCTCCCCGCCGATAATGCCACCGGCAACTTCACGAAAATCGTCCAGCGCGTCCCGGTAAAACTCGTCTTCAACCCCGAATCGACCCGCGGCTATGAAGATCGCATCCGCGCTGGTGAATCAGCCGTGGTAAAAGTCGCACTGACCAATCCCCCTCCCCAGTAACGAATGTCCTATCCTTGATAAGTTGTCCAAAATAGAGATGTCAAATGTCAATCTACGAGAGGCGTAGCAATTAGCCAAAACAGCGGAGGTTGGTCATAAAAAAAACCTCTACGACGGCCACACGTTGCCGGAAGTTTTGCAACAAACCGAAGTTCTCACCGGAAGCGTGCCTGCGGAGGCCACCCTCGATTAGGACTATCGTGGCCCTCTGGCTCATCGGTGAAACCGAAATCCCAGTCCCCAAGGACTAGACGCCACGTACCATGCGCCAGGACCTTCGCCTTCGCTGGGATAGCGACGGCTACCTAATCAGCTACGCTCTGCGAGCAGCTATTGCTATTTATAATGTTATGGCAGATTTCTCAATATGTGTCCTAGGATATGATAATACTGACATCGCTTTTATGATTCTAAGAAAGCGTAAATTGCGATAGAAATTTTTTCTTGCATCAAAATTCACAATACCTTACAAGTCATCGTTTTTTAAATATTAAGATGTTTCGGAGTAAGTAACCGAAATAGATTCCACAAAATAAACCAAGCTAAATAATCTGGAGTTTTATGATAACATCTGCACCGAAGTGGCTTCATGTAGTTCTGTTGGTAACACTCGCGTTTGGGACACAGGAAATATTAAAAGCCCAGGTTCCTACTGCTGATGTCACACTTCAGCCGGTGATATCCGATAGCTCAGTAGCACCTTCATCGCAAAAGACCTTCCGCATTTTATTCGGCGTCTCCATAGCTCCGCGAAATGCTTGGTCCTGGATCAGAAAGTGAAGAAATGCTTGGCAATTTTTGACCAGTACAAGATCAAATCCGACCTGTGAAATCAGAAGATTATCAGGCATGTTATACACGATCCCAACAATATCATAACTGCTGATATCGATCCGATTGTCGCTATCGTATTTCAAGGATTTTAAAAGGCGTACTAACTTTCGAAGACCTCCGTTTGCAAGCGTATCACGCTCATCTATGCGTTTGTTATGCAAAAATGGCTTATTGGTAATTCTGAGACTTTTATCGTTATCCAGAATTTCGATGCCTATCCAATATTTATGGCTGTCACGGACATATTCAACCGTATGCCACCAGGCTGAGGGGATAACATCGATTTTACGGCTCAACGATCCTCCTGAGATAGTGATCGCTTTGGAGCCACTTTCATCTACCAGAGCCTTAGGATAGGATGTCTTCAAGATTGAAGCTGCATTTTTACGAATTTCTCTTAGATCGGCTACTGCATCACCTTTGTACGGATAAGCCGGAACATTTGGCGGCTGAAGCACGTAGAAGCGTCGCTCAACGGCAAGAAGATCAAGGTCACTATGAGCGCGGATATGTGTGTTATTTGTCACGGAACCCTGATAGTCAAAATCCACGCCTAATCCGGCCGTAACGTAACCATCCGAAAGTTGTTTTTCGACCCGTGAGCGCTCCTCGATACTCTTCTTGGTATAGTCGGAGTCAATTGGCTGCATTGCTCCAATTGCATATTGGACAGCGCTATCCTCGCTCGTGAGATGTTTGTATACCTCATTGATTTCCCCGACTTTTATCAGGGGGTCGAGTCGCCGACTGCGCAGTTTATTGAGACGTGTAGTCATAATTTATGGGAAGAAGATATTCCTTGAGTTTTTCTTCGTGCTTTGCAAATGAAAGTCGTCCTTTTTGAACCAAACGATTTAATTTATTTAGATCATGTTCCAGTAGATCAGTTGCCATCTCGGGTTCGACGAAAGAGTCATTAATCCGAACCGCTCGAACTTCTTTGAAAAGAATGCTCCGAAGTACTTCCATTGAGCAGGTATTTGTTCCTAGAATTTTTTGCAGAAAATCGGCATTGGGAACGTGGCGCATAAGTGCCCAGTTTTTGAATAAGCGCCCCGCTTTTTTCCAAATCGATGGTTCAGGATATGAACCAACACCAATACTAACTACCCGTAGATTGCCATGAGGTAACTTTAGAGCTGCGACGGCATCAGCAACGGCATAAAGAGTGGGATTATTTGCACAGAACCCGCCATCCGCGAGTTCGATACTATCGCCATTGCTTTTGGTTACTTTATGTCGTTCAAAGAAAGGGTAAGCCGAACATGATCCGATAATGGCGTCCGCTACTTTAATTCCAAAAAACGGTTCAAAGGAGCCTTTTGACCCGTGAGCCTGTTTAATAGTGGCTTTAAAAATCATTGGACGTTCATCGTTCCAGTTGGTCGTTACGATGCCGATGCCTGTTTTAAAAACGTCGTATTTTTGCTCTTGGAATACCTCGTTAGCTAACGTATGAAGAGCTTGGGTTCGTTTGGCCGTATTCGATTCCTCCATGATCATTGGCACATGCTTTTTGTATATGGCATGTACTGACTTGGCCGTTTCACCACGGGCGAGCAATGCAGCGATAATAGCTCCTGTGCTCGTTCCAAAGATCAAATCAAAACACTCGTAACAAGGCTTCCCTGTCATGGCCTCAATTTCTTCGAGGACGCCAATCGTGTAAAATCCCTTCGCACCACCCCCATCAAGGGATAGAATTCGGAAAAGCGGATCCATTTGAGTACAGTCTTCCATCCCAGTGAGCGGATTCTCCATAATGGCAAAAGTTTCTGCAAAGTTTATGCCACTAAAATATATTTAGCCATAACCTGCTTTTAACCAACGCTTATTGCATGATTATACTTTTTTATAACCTGATTTTGAACTACTTATACATGATGAATCGAGTCAAAATGCCTCATTCATTTGAGACTACTTGTCTCATTAACTTTGAGGATTGCTCTTAAGCGGCTTGCTGTTCTCTAGGATGAAACTTGGTATGGGCTTCCTTCAAATCGGCGATTGTGAGGCGTAAGTACCGCTCGGTGGTGGACAGGCTTTTGTGTCCGAGCAATTCCTGCACATGGCGAAGATTCGCGTTATTCTTGAGCAGGTGGGTGGCGCAGGTGTGCCGCCACAGGTGCGGCGTCACTTTCTTTTCTACTCCGGCCTGTTTGGTGTAGCGGTCGATGATTTCAGTCAGCGCATGGATGCCCAGGTTGTACCCGAACCGACGTGAAACAAAGAGTGCCTTGCTCTGCTGGCCCCGGAGGAGATCAAGCCGGATCGACTTGATATATGTTTCCAAAAACTTGCAGGCCAGATGCGTCAAGGGCACAACCCGGTCTTTTTGCCCCTTGCCCCGGCGCACATAAAGAATGCCCTGCTCCAAATCAACATCCTGCACGGTGAGATGGAGCAATTCAGCTTTGCGAATCCCTGTCCCGTACAAAACTTCCAAAATCGTCCGATCACGGTATCCGTGGAGCGTGGAAAGATCGGGAGCTTCCACGATTTTCTGCGCCTCGTCCGGTGAAAGCACATTCTTGGGCAAGGAATCGGGTTCCTTGGCATATTTGACGTACTTAGCCGGATTGGTCGGAATATGTCCCTCCTGATGCAGGAAGGCAAAAAAGGTTTTAATGAAAGCCATGAGCCGATTTTGAGAAGCTGGCGAGCGAGCCGTGCCCCGGATGGTCGGTTGGTGGTAAAGCCAAACCTGAAAATCGCTCAGCGTCTGTCCGGTGACGTGTCGGGCATCTCGCATATTCACCTCGTCCAGGAATTCGCAAAAGCGGTGATAGGAGACGGTCAGCGTGCGAATGGTGTCCGGCGAAAAATTCGAGACTTCAAGCTGACGGCAATAGCGGGAGAACAAAACATCCCATGAAATAAATTCGTTCGCTTTCATGCTTTCCTCCGGGAGCGCGGATGGCAGCGGCTTTGAGTTTGCTGAACGTCCCCGATACTCACCCGCGTATAAATTTCAGTGTTTTTAATGCTCTGGTGTCCGAGCAATTTTTGGACGGCGAAAAGATTGGCGCCGTTGCGCAGGAGATGCGTGGCAAAGGTATGCCGCCAGAGATGAGGTCCGGCCTGACGATTCAGCCCGGCACGCATGGCGTTCCGCTTCACGATGGAGTAAAGCCCCACTTTGCCAATGTGGTGAAATGGTGTTTGCGGCGACACCCACAACGCATCCGTAAGCGTTTTTCCCCGGCGTGCCCATTGGTGGCGAATCGGCAGATAACGCACAATGGCTGCGCAGGCCCGCTCACCGAGTGGCATCAACCGGCCCCGGCCTCCCTTGCCCTTGGTAACGCGGACAAGTCCCCCTTTCAAATCGAGGTCGGCCACCATGAGCGCGGTCAATTCAGCCCGCCGCAAGCCGGTGGAGTAAAGGAGTTCCAATACGGCCCTGTCGCGGATGCCGATGGGATGAGTGGCTGAGGGTGTTGCCAGAATCTTCTCCACTTCGGAGGGAGTGATACCAGCACCGCAGGCGTGGTCCAGTTTGATGTTCCCGATGCCAAAGTTATGGAGGCAAAACTTTACGTTCCGCATCAAGGTGTAGCCGAAAAGCTTCCATACCCGCCTTACAACCCCTCTTGGCTGCCCAAAACCAAGTAGTACTTGGAGCTTGGAAGAAGTCATCCCGATATTAAATTGGCGGCGGATTTCATGCGCACACCCTACTTTCTGTATGCCGCCATCGCGGTCCCAATAGTTGATGTCCTTGCACTGCTCGTAGCCTGCGTGATCGAGGGCCTACGCCACCCGACTTCAGCAGGCGGTAATGTGGGAAATTATGATCTCAGTGGCTTGGGCGTCATCATCATGGTGGCTGGCATCAGCACTCTTGCAGGACTGGCGTTTTCAATGATCTCTCTCTGGAGAAAAGAACGCGGACGAATGGTTGCCGTCATTTGCGTTGCCCTCTACCTCCTGCCGATCTTGTGGGCTACAACTCATGTTCTTGGTTTCGAGTTGTCGAAATGGCGTTATGAACGCTTTGAAGCGGCACAACAGAGAGTGGCCTCCAACTGAACTATTCTTCAAGAGCAACCGTAACAACGCGTTTTCCGGTCGAGTCGCAATTTGGCTTTAGTGAAGAATGTAAGCCGCTATCCTAACTAAAGGGAAACCGACCTGATGGATGACCGAAAACCAATCTGCTTAATTATCGCCGCCGCTTATCCCGGCATCGTCGTTGTATACCTTTTGTTCTCTTTCCTCTTCCTGCCTCGCGTTGAAACCAATAATGGCGGACTTCCTGCAAACTTCGGAACCGGATTGATTATCGCGGCAATTTTTGGACTCCTGTATCTGGTGGGAGTCATTTTTCTCATTGCTTCCTTTATCCGCCAAGAACCATATCGGAACTGGGCATTTGCCTGTCTTGGGCTTTACAGCTTTCCCGTACTGATAGGCCTCGTGGTGGCCTTCGCAGCAAGATAATACGGACTCTCCCTCGTCTAATGGAGACTTGCGCGGGAGCACAAGGGGAGCGCGGCAGGACGGGTACGGGGGCTCTAACTTAAGATTTCCGGTCAGACATCGCTGTCTTAAGGATGAAAATGGGACAACTGCCTGTTGATTTCTGCGCAAAAGGCTAGATTGATGACGACGGCGACAATGAGAGTGATCATGGCAATTCTAAACCATCTTTTTCTTTCAACAAGACACGTAAAAATCAGGTGAACTGCGTAGAAAACATAACCGGCAGGAGGACACAATGGGACAAGGCCCCATGGGAAAAGCACGGCGACCAGTACGAAAGTTACCAGATAGTTGTCGGGAGTAGTATGAGCGAAGAATACATCGTAAAGCAAAAGCCCAATCTGAGGAGGTATAAGATAAATGAACCACCACCAAAATAAGCGATTTACAATATGAGGTTCATACTGCTCCTGCTTTTCGACTACGGAAGTATCACTCATGGCGTCTCAAGGTATATCGGTCGAGGAGGGGTATTGTTTCCGAATTTTAAAAGGGCGTATTTGCTCTACTTGTTAATTTGAAATGCACTTCCCCGAGTGCCTACGAGGCTTCGACCACCGCTGGGATTGTATTTAAGCAGATACCCCAAAGTGAGTTTATGCCCTCCTAACTCAATGTCAAAATCAACGCTTCCGTAATTTCCTTTTCCATCCTTGAAGAAGGCTTTCATATTTGTAAAACGGCTCCCATCGTAAGCTGCCATTTGCTGCGTATCAAATGGGCTTTGATAGCCGGACTGTGGCGCCAACTCATCTGCATCGCCCGTGACGAGTGAAACTCCCCCTCCGGGCGCTGTACCGAGTATAATATTATATTGCTCGTTCCCCGGTCCATTTTGAGGGCCGGGAACGAACTGAATCCACATGCCTTCGGGTTGTTCGCCCTGAACGACGCCACTCGATCTGGTGTTGATTGAAAGCTTTTCTCCGATGGGATTGTTCCGGCTGCCTCCAAAAATGATGTAAATTGGTTCAGCCTTGGGAATTTTCCTTAGATGGAAAATGACCGGATTGCTACGGTCGTGGTCGTAATAGTTGTCCGCGTAAAAGGCTGCAAACTCGAAGCCTGGGTTTCGCTCCACCGTGCGATAACCCTCTTTCGTTACGATTACCTGCAAGGTTTTCCCCGTCGTGCTGATGGAAAATCGCCCGTCTCCTCCCGAAATTGTCGTTCCGCGATCGTTGCCTTTAACATTAGTCGATATCCACTTCACGTCGGCGTCAGGTATCCAAAAGGCAACGATTCAACACAATAAATTTCTTAAAGAACTAGGCTTACCCCCGTTGTCGTGACCAATTTTGCTTCCTTAAGAAAGTAGGTATAGCAGAAGGAAGCGAGCCGCTGGATGCAAAGTTATCGATGTGTGCACGCTCCCTGTCAGCACACGATGTATGTCAACAAGCCGATGCAAAGCCACGGTCTATGCGAGCCTTATCCTGTAGATTGCATATCCCGGAAATCCAAAATCGCATGAAATTGAAAAACGACCTTTACTCCAAAAGGTCACATTTTAATCTTTATCACTGCACAGTAACTTGCTGCACGTTGCACGTCCCGTTTAGCGATAATCTTTTGGGTTTTGGACACAGGATGTCCCAAGCTTTCTACTTGTGACTTCCTTGCAGCAACTTGCGTTGGGACATGTTGCACGTCCAAATCCAAAAAGTTATGGAAACGGTATTGGACGCTCCAAGCCGAATTCGATCCAGCTTTTAGCCGGATTTGCCTCTTAAAATTCGGGTTATTCGGGCTGTATTCAGGCTATTCAGCCTAATTCAGGATACCAAAAACTTATCGGTCAAGGTACATTTAACTTACCTCATGGTGCGGAGTGAGGGGATCGAACCCCCGACCTTGTCCGTGTAAAGGACCTGCTCTACCGCTAAGCTAACTCCGCCGCTGATTGATCTAAAAAGATTTACGACTAAAGTTTAGATCGATTTCCAAACCATCCATCTTAATGGGCTCAACGCTATGGTAACCCACTCACACGATCAATAGAAAGTTGATCGCGTAACTTCAGACTTTTACCAGCAGCAATCTGAATTGTCGGCCAAAGCAGAACGCGCAAAGAAGACAGCCCAACAGAATCCACAGCGGCAGGAACAGCAGCGCGTGCGCCACGGCGTCTTGCGTACTGCCACCATCCCGAACCGCCCTGAGCACCACGGCAAAAACGAGACTGATAAATCCGTACCCGAGATTGAAGGCGACACCCTTGAAAGAAAGCACCGTCGCGCGATGACTCGAATCCACCAGCGCGTTGACGTAATAAGAAACCATATACCCCAGCGCCATCATCGCGGCGCCCAACGGAATCATGAAGATGACGCCCCAGTAGGGAAACCGGCAAGCGACCCCGATCAGGCCAAGTAAAACGGTCAAAGCGATGATCCCGTAATTTTGCGCCACCGAAGCGGTCGCCACCATCCGCCGGGCAATCGGTGAGACCACCAACCCGAGCCCTCCCAAAGAGGCCCCGATCAAACCGAACAGTGCTTCCGGCAAGGCAATCACCCGAAAATAGGAACTGGAAAAAGTGAGAAAAAGCCTCACCACACTGTCCATCAGCACACCGGCCGTAATCACAAAAAGCACCACCGGGGTTCTGAAAATCCACATCCCGGCTTTTATCAGGAGATGCCATACCGTGGTTTCAGGACCGCTTTTATCCTCGCCCGCAGGAACAACCCTGGTCGTCCGATCCACGGGTTCCCGCAAACCAAGGGCGCACCACAAGGTAAGAAAAGCGGTGACGAGATTAAGATAGATCGGAAAGCGAAGCGTGGAGCTTTGAGCAAGGTCAAAATTCAAGCCCAAAGCCTTCAAGACATGCCCCATAAAGACCGGATCATAAACCGCGCCACCCACCAGCATGGCGATCACCATCCCCACTCCCTGCCAGCGCACGATCTGATCCAGCACCAGCGGCCATTCCTTGGACCTGCCCTGCTCCGCCAGCGAATCGAAAACCAGCGCCTCATCCGCCCCATTGGCCATCCCCTCCGCCATCCCGCTTAAAATACGAGTCGCCAAACAGCATAACAAAAGAACAACGCCCCCGTTGCGCGGCGCCACGCCCAACAGCGCCATCTCCAGGACCATGAAAACGGAAGCCATCACGACAAGGGGCTTGCGGCCCATCCGATCCGCCAGCACCCCAGCCGGTAAATCAGTGAAAACAATTGCCAGTGCCCAGGCAAAATTGAGCAGCGTGTACTCCGTCGCACTCAACCCCAGATCGAGAAACAAAACCGCGAGAACCGGATAGTAAAAGCGGGAATTAAAAAGCACCCGGAAGATAACAAACCGCCTCCAGTTTCGATCCGCATCGCTCATCCTGTTTTGATTTTTCGATGAATGCGCCATTTCCGTTTCTTGAGCTAGTAAAGCCCGTCCGCAAGGAATAGCAATGGGCTGTAGTGGTGCAGTTTGAGATTCAGCGAGATACTTCTTTGAGTATTCAGTCATCCTGAGCGAAGCGCAGCGAAGTCGAATCTTGTCCGTTGGGAACGGACAAGATGGAATCGCCGAAGGCGATCCCGTAGGGCGAGGGTTCGCGGGAGCGAACCGAGTCAACGATCAGTTCAGTAGTTCTGAAAAGACCAACCGAACTGATCCCTCGACAATTCTTCGATTCCGCTGCGCTCGCTCAGAATGACGTTTTGCCAGCGGCGATTTCACCGCCGAAAAAGGCTCGGGATGACGGGTGGTTTGGAGAAGGTTTTTCGCAGAGATCTCAAACTGTACCACTACCCAATGGGCCCTCGAAGCCTGTACTCAGCCCTTTTCTATCTGCGCGAACAATCCGCGATTTATTTGGGAACTGTTTTTTGCCCGGCGGCGGCCCGCGCCTCCTCCAGGCTCTTTCTTGCCTGCGCATCATTGGGCCTCAATTGCAGCGCGTCTTGAAATTGCACCACCGCTTCATTGAGCTGCCCTATCTTGGAAAGGGCCACACCGAGATTGTAGTGAATTCTGGCATCACCGGGATCGATTTCCACTGCCTTCTGGAACTGCTCGACCGCTTCGTTTCCGCGCCCTTCCTGGGCTAGCGCATCGCCAAGATTGGTATGAATTTCGGCCATGCGCGGATTGATCTTCAGCGCTCTTTGGAATTGCTCGATCGCTTCACTCACCTGTCCTTTTTGCAGGAAAACAAGACCCAGATTATTGTCGGCCTTGGGATCGTTGGGATTGGCTTTTTGTGCTCCTTGAAACTGCATCATGGCCTCATCCACCCGCCCTGCCCGCATCAGGGCCAGACCGAGATTATTGCGCACCTGACCGTGAAACGGATTGATCTCCAGCGTCTTTTGGAACTGCTCAATCGCCTCGCCTATCCGCCCCTTTTGAAAAAACGCATTACCCAAATTATAGTGGGCCTCGGCAAAAACAGGATTGATCTCCAGCGCCTTTTGAAATTGCTCGATCGCCTTATCCACCTCCTGCATATCCAGGAACGTATTGCCAAGATTATTGTGGGCCGCGGCATAGTTCGGCTTGATCTCCACCGCCATTTGATACTGTTGCAGCGCTTTATCCGCCTGTTTTTTTTGGATAAAGGCAACGCCAAGATTATTATGGGCCTCGGCATCGTTGGGTTTAATTTCCACCGCCTTTTGATACTCAGCCATCGCCTTGTCCACCTCCCCTTTTTGCAGGAAAGCGTTACCGAGATTATTCCGGGCCGCGACATAGTTGGGATTGATCGCCAGTGCCTTCTGAAGCAACAAGGCGGCTTCGTCCGCCCGCTTTTCTGCCAGAAGAGCTGCACCCAGACCATTATAGCCCACCCAACAATCGGGATTCTTGGCAACGGCATCGGCCCATAACGTCTTTGGATTTTCATAGGCCCAGGCCCGGTCCCAACTCAACGCCCCGAGCACCAACAAAAGTCCGGCGTAAACCGTCATTTGCAACCGTGGATTCTCTGGAAAAACAATCGTTGATAATCGAGTTAGCCCCACCCCCACCAACACCAGCGGCCCCATGCTCGCCAAATACTGAAAATGATCCGCGACAAACGAATAAATGAAAAAGCTCATGTTCATCAATCCCAAGACCGGAAACAGCGCGATCAGGAAAAAAAGCCACGTAAAAAAAAGCCCACGCAACCACGACCGCCTCATGCACCACAACACCACGAGAACAACAAGCGCACCGACCAGCGGCCACCAGGACAACCACTGGCTGGAATCGATTTGCCAGCGCGGATAAATCGTCATCAACGGATAGGGACACAGCAACTTCCCCAGATAAAACCAAACCGCGTCACCCGCTGTCGCCAAACGCTCCGGCCAACCCCTCGCCTGATTCAGCCCCTCAGTCAACCCCTGGTGCTTTTGCGTCCAGACCGATAGCAGGCTGACGAGAACCGACACCAAACCAATCGGCAATACTCTCACCAAATTCAGCCAGCGCCACCGGCCCTCGATCCACCACGCGCACAGGCAAAGCACCGCCGGCAAAATCACCGTCGACGACTTGCTCGTCATCGCCAATATCGCGCATAGCAAGGTCAGCATCTCACTCCAACTACTCAGTTCCCCCTGCCCGTTATTTTTCGCCCTTTGACCTTTAATAAAGAAAAAAATTGTCAGCAGAAAAAACACCGCCGATAGCGTATTCTTCGTCTCGGAAATCCACACCACCGTCTCCACCTGCACCGGATGCACGGCCCAAATAGCTGCGCCCAACCACGCGCCCGGAATGCGCAAATCCCGCAAGACTCGCCAGAGCAAAAACGTGCTCGCCCCATGCAGCACAACATTTGCGAGATGATAGGGCAGCGGCCTCACCCCCCATAGCGCGTGTTCCACCCAAAACGTGGTGATCGTCAAAGGACAGATATCCGCCGCATTCGTCGTCCAAATCTCCTTCAGCCCCAGCGGCCCCACCACACAGGGATTCGCCGTAATCAACAGGCTGTCATCCCAGCTATATCGCGCCCACCACACCGGCACATAAACCAAAAAAACGAGCAGCAACAAAATCAATCCCAGCACATCGTCATCGCTCAACCTGACTGCCGCGTCCGGCACCCGCTCGACTTGGGGGGAAATTTTTTTGGAAACTCTTTTCTCCACCACCTTTTTTTTCCGGGTTTGTTTCGCCATAGCGCTTCGTGACCGAAACAATGACGCCACGCCTATCCTTAAACAAGATAAAGCATCCCATTTGGCGACCCATATTTTTTTGACCATCTTGGGCTTGGGATTCGTCCAAGTCTTGTAAGCCTAAATCGGGCAATTTGCCCAAAATTCAAAATCAAAATGAAAACTATAACCAAACCTATACTCCTCTTCGCCTTGATCACGGCTCTTACTGTTGGCGGCGCCGGAAAGGCCCTCGCCCATTATGATCATGATGATCGTGGTTGGTGGGATGGACATCATCATCATCACGCCTTTATCCTCCATGAAGGCCATCGCGGCTACTGGGATCATGACGATCGCGGCGCGGTGATTTTCATCCGCATCTAAGGCTGACTGGTGCGGCTTCCGCGCCGGTTAAAAAGGGCAGGCAGGGCCTACGCTCTGCCTGCCTTTTATTTTGTAATTCCATTGTCCTGAGCAAAGGGTAGTGAAGTCGAGGGACAGTTCCGTAGGTAGCCGTCGCTGTCCCTAGCGACGGAACCGCCCAAAGCGGTTTGCCTTCTCCTTCGTTCCCAAGTTGTACTTGGGAACGCACTAGTCGGCGAAGCTGTGCTTCCCCTCCTGGACCGAAGCAACGAAATTGCGGGGACACTTTGCAACTCCATTACCCTGCGAATTGGGAAGTGAACCGCTGAAGAAGCCCCCTTTTTTGCAGCCTCAACCCAACCGCTGTTTTAATTCCAGCACATCGCGCCGAATCAGAAGTAACGGCACCAAACCGCCTACACCAAAAGAACAATCAATCAATCGCCAGCCCCATGGAATCCCCCGTGCCCAACCAAACCCCCAGGCCCACGGCAACACTAAAACGCACGCCATAATTCCCCAGGTAATAAGCCACTCGTTTCTCACTGGATCACGCAATAGACCGATGAAACCCAAACCAATCACCACATGTCCAAAAGCCAGCCAATCGGTACCTAGGGCAAGAAAAGGCCATCGTACGCTCACCGCATTGACGGCGGCTTGGACATTTAGCAGCCACGATCCAAGCACGGTCTGTGGCTGACCCTGCGCGAAAATCCCAACCAGCAAATTCAGCTCGGGACGCAACGGCACCGCCGTCAACCCGCTCACCATCAACCCAGCCATCAGGAAAAGCGTCCACGCCCGAATCCGCGCCAGCAAAAATGCTTCTGAATTCTTTTTCATCCATCCAACTTCGAGACCCCACCCCTTTCAACAAGAAGAAAGCTCACTTCCCTTCATCACTTTCCAGCTTTTCTCTTCAAAATCAACCGCGCTTTACCCTGGGACGGCTCGTTGTAGCCGACCAGTTCCCAACCATGCTCGGCCAACGCATTCAGGTCTCGTTCAATTAAGTGATTGGTCGCCGCCGCCACCGTCACTGCCTTGTATTCGAACTGTTTCATGCTTAAAGGTCGGCCATACCATCCATCCCGCAAGTAAAACCTTTGAAGGCATATTGACCTACTTCATGGGTTGATTTTTGACCTGAATATGGCAACGGCATCTGAACGAGATACCGTTGGGAAATTTTCCAAAAACTCATCAAGACCACAACCATCCGCAAGATAATCGAAAACGGTGCGGACCGGAACGCGTGTACCGAAGAAAACGGGAGTACCTCCTAAAATATCGATATCTATCGTGATCGGCAGGGATTGAATCTGCGCAAGAGTCATAAACTAAGATTAAATCATACTTTCATGGGGTCAATCTCGCCAAAAAAAGATTTTAAGCCATCTAAGCCGGATAGGATTTCCAGAGCTAACGCTCCCTTCCCCTCTTGGGTTAAACTCATCCCCATATGAAAGCCTCTGCCCTGGACATGCTCTCCAAAAAACTCGAACGCTTCACCGCCGCTCGCAACGAGGGCTCCGCCCCTATACGGCTTAAAAAGCCAGTACGGACTAATTTTTTAGGAAAAAATAAACCGGCCCCCACCCCGTTTAGGCCAAATAAGCCGTTTAACCCGGACAAGAAAAAGCCGTTGCACACCGCCTTATCTTGTCTTAGCTCTAGGAACATGAGCGCTTCCATCTCTTCACCCGCCTGGCAGAACCTCCAGAAACATTACGACGCCAACAAGGACGTCCAAATGCGCGACCTCTTCGCCCAGGACCCGCAGCGCTTCCAAAAATTCTCGCGCGAATGCGAAGGTCTGTTCCTCGACTTCTCCAAAAACCGGATCACCGAAGAGACCCTTAGCCTCCTTCTCGCCCTGGCCAAGGAACGTGACGTTGCCGATTGGACCAAAAAAATGTTCACCGGCGAAAAAATCAACCTCACGGAAAATCGCGCCGTCCTCCACATCGCTCTGCGGAACCGCTCCAACCGCCCCATCCTCGTCGATGGCCAGGACGTCATGCCCGAGGTCAATGCCGTCCTCGACCACATGAAAACCTTCTCGGAAGCCGTCCGCTCCGGTGCCTGGAAAGGCTATACCGGCAAGGCCATTACCGACTTCGTCAACATCGGCATCGGCGGCTCCGACCTCGGCCCCGTCATGGTCACTGAAGCGCTCAAGCCCTACTCCAAGGGCGGCCCCAAGGCCCACTTCGTCTCCAATGTCGATGGCACCCACATCGCCGAGACGCTGAAGACCCTCTCGCCCGAGACGACTCTCTTCATCATCGCCTCCAAAACCTTCACCACGCAGGAAACGCTGACCAACGCCCACTCGGCCCGCGACTGGTTTCTCGCCGCCGCGAAGGACGAGAAGGCCGTGGCCAAACATTTCGTCGCGCTTTCCACCAACGAAAAGGAAGTCCGTAAATTCGGCATCGATCCCGCCAACATGTTCGGCTTCTGGGACTGGGTCGGTGGCCGTTACTCGCTCTGGAGCGCCATTGGACTGCCCATCGCGCTCAGCATTGGCTTCGAGAATTTCACCGAATTGCTCGCTGGTGCGCACGCGATGGACGAACACTTCCTCAATACTCCGGCGGAAAAAAATCTGCCCCTGCTCCTTGGCGTCCTCGGCGTCTGGTACAACAACTTCTTCCGCGCGCGCACCCACGTCATCCTGCCCTATGACCAATACCTGCACCGCTTCCCCGCCTACTTCCAACAGGGCGACATGGAAAGCAACGGCAAGGGCGTCACGCGCGACGGCACGGCGGTCGAAACAGCAACGGGGCCGGTGATCTGGGGCGAGCCCGGCACCAACGGCCAGCATGCCTTTTACCAGCTCATTCACCAGGGCACGCAACTCATCCCGGCCGATTTTCTCGCGCCGATCGAAACGCAAAATCCGCTCGGCGAACATCACCTCATTCTTCTCTCCAATTTCTTCGCGCAAACCGAAGCACTCATGAAGGGCAAGACCGCTGATGAGGTGCGGAAGGAACTCGAAAAAGACGGTCTCAAAGGCGAAGCGCTCGAAAAACTGGTTCCCCACAAAGTCTTCACCGGCAACCGCCCGACCAATTCGATCCTATTTCCAAAATTGACGCCGCGAACGCTCGGCCTGCTCATCGCTCTCTACGAACACAAGATTTTCACCCAGGGCATTATCTGGAACATCAACTCGTTCGATCAGTGGGGCGTTGAACTCGGCAAGCAACTGGCCAAGGCGATCCTGCCCGAACTCGAAAAGCCGGGGACCATCGCCAGCCATGACAGCTCGACCAACGGCCTGATCAACCGCTTCAAGGAATATCGCAAGGCCCACGGCATCGGAAAAAAATGACCGAGCCGTACTTTGATCCCGCTGCTTACGTGCGGGACATCGAGGAAACCGCGCGGAGCGGAGGATGGACGCTTCGCTACCTTTCGCCCTGCATCAGCAGCACGCGGCCCTGGCTACAGCGAACAGCCCGAACGGATTCTCCAGCACCGGCTGTCTATCTTTCGTCCGGCATTCACGGGGATGAATTTTCAGGACTCTCCGCCCTCCTGGAAATGCTTCGCCAGCCTGATTTCTTTGCCGGGTTCAACACGACGATCTTCCCAATTCTTAATCCCGATGGGCTGGCACGAGGAACCCGTGGCAACGCCGAGGGCATTGACCTCAATCGCGATTACCGCGATCCCAAGTCCACTGAGATCGTCAGTCACATCGCAGCGCTCAAAACACTGGGCCGATTCGATGCGGCCATGATGTTGCATGAGGACTTCGAGGGCATTGGGGCTTATTTGTACGAACTGAATGAGTCGCTCGCCTCGAACCTGGGCAGCAAAATCATTGCGACCATGGGGCGATATGTACCAATTGATTTACGTTCAGAAATCGAGGAATTACCCGCATCAGGCGGCGTTATTTCCAGACGCGATATTGCGCTTAAACATGGCCCGCTCGAAGAACGTCGTGATTGGCCTGAGGCAATTTACCTCAGCGTTCATCACACCAAGGTGAGCTACACGACCGAAACACCGAAGCCATTCCCTCTGGAAAAACGGACGCAAGCCCAGATCGCAGCGGTGAATACATTATTACAAGCCTTGCGGAAAACCTCAGAAGGCAGGTCGGCAGCATAGTCTTGTTAATCATGTTAATCCTGTCCAAAATTGATTCTTAATATGGCGGAAATTCGCAACGTGATTCTCGATTGGTCCGGCACACTGGTTGATGATTTCAATCCCGTGCTTGAAGCCACCAATGAAATCTTCAAGCACTACGGCAAACCGCCATTCAGCGCGGAGGAATTCCGGGAAAAGTTTTATCTTCCCTTCCCCGATTTTTATAAGGAGTACCTGCCCGAATCGGCGCTGCCGGAACTGGACCATCATTACCACACTGCTTTTAAGCTATTGCAAGTTGGCATTGAGCCGTTGCCTCATGCGCTCGATTTCCTCGAATATCTTCAGGACCGGAAGATGCCGACCTTTCTGCTCAGCACGATCCACCACGAACACTTCGAAACGCAAGGCGGCCGCCTGGGCGTGAAGAAATATTTCAAGCACGCATATACCCAGGCGCTCGACAAACGCAAAGTCATCCTGCATCTGCTGGCCGAGCATGAACTCGACGCCTCGGAAACGATCTTTATCGGCGACATGATTCACGATATCGAGACGGCGCGGCATGCAGGCGTGACGAGTTGCGCCGTGCTGACCGGTTACGACTCTCTGCTCAAGCTCAAGGGAGCCAATCCCGATCTGCTGTTCCGCAATCTCAACGATGTGCAGAGCTACCTAGAGAGGCATCGCGGCGCAACTGCCGAACCGCCCGTTTCCACCGTTGGCGCCATGATTTTCAATTCACAAGGTGAGGCCTTGATGCTGCAAACCCACAAGTGGAGTCACAAGTGGGGCATTCCAGGCGGCAAGATCAAGGGCAACGAAAAAGCGGAGGACGCCCTGCGCCGGGAAATAAAGGAAGAAACCGGCCTCGATCTCGTCGATATCTGCTTTCAAATGGTGCAGGACTGCATCCAGCCTCCTGAATTTTACAAGCGCGCTCATTTCCTGCTGCTCAACTACACCGCGGTCTCGACCAGCCTGGATGTGACGCTGAACGACGAAGCGGAAAATTATCGTTGGGTTACTCTCGACGAAGCAATGCAAATGGATCTCAACGGACCAACCCGTATCCTGCTCGATCATGTCCGATCTCATCCGCGTCGTTGATCTCGAGATATGGGCAAACCTCGGCGTTCCCGACGAGGAACGCGCCCAGCCTCAACGATTGCTGATCTCGCTGGAAATGAGCGTGGATGGTTTTGCTCATGCCGCCGTCATGGACGACATCGCGCAAACGGTTAACTATTTTGACGTCGTCCAACGGGTCAAGAGGCTTGCTGCCGAGCGTCCACGCAAACTGCTGGAAGCCCTGGCGGAAGAAATCGCAGCGGATTTATTGAAAATTTTCCCAATTCAAAAACTTATCCTGGAAATCAAAAAATTTATCCTGCCCGATACGCAATATGTCTCGGTAAAAATCGAGCGAACAAAAAGCAACTTTTAGATAATTTTAAAATATCACGCACAGCCTCGTTCCCAAATTTCCATTTGGGAACGCAATGCCATTACTGATCCAGGCTTATAACGTTAGAGCTCATTGGCGCGAAATAAAATTTCGCGGGGTGCATGAAACGCTCCCAAGTGAAACTTGGGAGCGAGGGGGCCATATGCACGCTATCTTTATTTGCTCTAATCCTCATTCAACCGATCGATCAACTGGCGCAGGAAGCCAAACTGAATGCGATTGAACGAGAGGCAAAGACGCGGCAAATGGGCGATGTCGGGTTCATTGGCCTCTTGAGGCAGGGCATCACGCTGGAACATTTCACCGGGTGGATTGAAAATACTGAGAAATTCTTTGTGCAATTCGGCGAGTTTATTTTCCGGAATGGCCCGCTGCAGGCGGATGACCAGGTAAGGTCCGACAAAGCGGTAAGAGTGAAAATTCCGGTAGTAGCGTAAAATTTCATCCCGCGCCTCGGTCAGGCTGGTCGTGAATCGGAAGAGATTAAAATCTTCGGGTGAAATCAGGTTGTCACCCATGAGGTGTTCGCTGACATATTGAATGAAGTTTTTCCAAAAAGTGCCGCCGGGCTCGTCGATGAGGACGATCGGAATAAGCCGGGCTTTGCCGGTCTGGAGCAGGGTCACCACCTCCATCGCTTCATCCAGGGTGCCGAAGCCACCGGGAAACGCAGCCACGGCACTGGCTTCGCGCAGGAAGGTGAGTTTGCGGGTGAAGAAATAGCGGAAAGTGACGAGCTTGGGGTCGTGACGAATCACTTCGTTCGGATGTTGCTCGAAAGGAAGGAGGATATTGAGTCCGAAGCTCTTTTCCGCACCAGCACCCTGCTGGGCCGCGTTCATGATTCCATCGCCCGCACCGGTGATGGTCATGTAACCGGCCTCGGTCATCAGACGGGCAAAGTCTGTCGCGCAGGTGTAAATTTTCGAGGGTGGTCGGATGCGGGCCGAACCGAAAATACAGATTTTTTTGACCTGGCGGTAAGGCGCAAAGACTCCCTGGGCATAACGCAGCTCAGCCAGAGATCGTTTGAAGAGCACCATATCGCTCGATGTCGGGTCCTGCTGAGAGAGCCGGTAAAGCGAGGAGACCATCTCGGCAAAGTCATCGGAAAACTTCGGAGCCTTCCATTTCTCCACGAGCTGAAGGATATCTTCGTTAACCACATCGTTATCGGTCAACTTGAGCCCGTTTTTTCGTTGCTTCATAATGTGTAAAAAGGCTCGGCCATCCGGCGTTTTGGGATAAGTTCAAAGGCTGACAGGCAAATCACCGTATGGCAAATCTCCTTGATCTTTTACATGAACGCGTCGTTCTGGGCGATGGCGCGACCGGCACTTATCTTTACGAACTGGGCGCGCCCCTCAGCCATTGCCTGGAAGAGTTGAACCTTACGCAACCCGACCTTGTGACGCGCGTCTACCAGGAATATGCCAACGCGGGAGCACAAGTCATCGAGACGAACAGCTTTGGAGCAAATCGTATCCGGCTGGCCCGCTTCGGGCTGGAGCATCAGGTCAGTGAGATTAATTGGCGCGCCGCGCGTGTCGCCCGCGAGGCGCTCAAAGGTCGCGATGTTTTCATCGGCGGCTCGGTCGGCCCCCTCACCCTCCGACCTGCCGATGGGGAATACTCGATTGATGATCGCAAGGCGGTATTTCGCGAACAGATCGGAGCTTTGCTGGACGGCGGTTGCGATTTGATTTTCCTGGAGACTTTTGCCGATCTGGATGAATTGCGACTCGCCCTCAATGTTTTTCAAAACCTGACCAATATTCCCGTCGTAACTTCGTTGGCCGTAAGTGAAGAGGGCCGCCTCCTTTCAGGAGAAGCTTTTCCCGAAGCGGTTAAAATCTTGCGCGAAGCCGGCGCCGATATTATCGGCATCAACGGAACCTGCGGGCCCCAGGCTTGCGTTCATCTTCTCTCCAAATTAGCGGTGCAAGAGGGCGATTTGCTCAGCGTTTATCCCAATGCAGGAAAACCTGAATTTTATGAAGGCCGTTTCAACTACGCGGCCAGCGCCGAATATTTCGCAGCCATGGTGCCGAAGTGGGTGGAAGAAGGCGCGCGGCTGATCGGCGGAGATTATGGAACCCATCCGGAGCATATCGCAGCGATGGCGCCCCTTCTGCGCGAACTGCAACCCGTTCGGGTCAAAAAAATTACGACGGTTGCGACGCGCGCGCGCGTCGAGAGCGTCGAGCCCGCGGTTTTTCCGTCGGCACCTCAGGAAGAGGAGTCGATTCTGGATCGACTCAAACAACGGCCCGTGTCGATCGTGGAACTCGATTCCCCAAAAAATCTGTCGATGGACAAATTTCTTACCGGAGCCAAAGCGCTGAAGGAAGCGGGTGCGGATGCCGTCACCCTGGCCGATAATTCATTGGCCATTCTTCGGGTGAGCAACGTTGCGGCGGCTATTCGCATGCGTGAGGAAGTCGGCGTTACCGCGTTGCTGCACCTGGCCTGCCGCGATCGCAATCTGCTGGGCCTGCAATCAGAGATTATGGGCCTCGGTACGCTTGGCTTCCGTCATGTCCTCGCGTTGACGGGCGATCCGGCCAAGGTGGGCGATCACCCCGGCGCGACTTCGGTTTACGATGTGAATTCGCTGGGTCTGATCAAGCTGCTGGTCGGGATGAATCGCGGAGTGAATGCGGTGGGACGTCCGTTGCAGGGGCAAACCAAGTTTATCATCGGCTGTGCGTTTAATCCGAATGCCCTGAATCTCGATTCCCAGGTGAAAAAGCTCGAAAGCAAGTTGGCTGCCGGTGCGCAGTATGTCATGACCCAACCAGTGTTCGATCTCGATCTGGCCCAGAAAACCGTGGCCCGGTTGAAGCCTTTGGGCGTTCCGGTCTTTCTCGGAGTCATGCCTTTGTTGAGCTCGCGCAATGCCGAGTTCCTTCATAACGAGGTGCCCGGCATTAAAATTGCCGAGCCGTTACGCGAACGTCTGCGCTTGGCCGCCGATGATAAAGCTGCCACCCAAATTGGACTCGAGGTGGCACGGGAAGTCCGCGATATTGCTCTCGAAGCTTTTCGCGGGGTCTATCTCATCACCCCGTTTTTGCGCTACGAAGTCAGCGTCGATTTACTTCGCTAGAGGCGCACAAAAAGCTGATTTATTGCGGCAATGGTGCTTCAGGTGACTGAGCTGGCGAAGCTTGAGGTGTCTCCGACGACCGAGATGGTGAAGTTTTCGGCACCTCCGGCTTAATGTGCGATGTCGTCGTCGTTGTCGTAGACTGAGGAATTGAGTCGGAATCGGATGTCTCTGACGGCTTGGGCCCTAGAGTATAACTAAGGCCAAGCCATTTTCCATTTTCCCATTTAAGGATAACCGTCTCAACGTCAGCGTCGGCCTTGGCGAAGGCTGTATCGTAGGTAATAACCACGCAAGGACTGTCTAAACCCGGAATTCCATTCGGCTTGTAGGTGTGGTCGGTTACTTTGCGACTGACCACCTGCCCCAGCGGGGCGCGAAGGGTCCTAAGCGCCAACATCCACCTAGACTCAGTTATTGAGTTGCGGAAGACGCTGGAAGCAATCGTGTAACTATCGTCGTATTTACCGGCATCAATGAGAGCTAGCCATGATTTCGCCGCAGCCAGAACATCACTTGGATTTTCCTGCGGTGCGGCGAAACTTTTCCCCAATGACGCCAATAACAAAATGCAAAGACTGCTTAGAAAAAGCATCCGGTTCAATCCGGTGATAAAGAAACGCGTAACTTTCATTTTTGTGCGGGTAGACTATTTGGGTATAGCCATTGGCGGTTGTTTTGGGAATGTCATTCTGGGTTCTTTCACATGATCCTTACTAATTTAACCCGGGCCAACGAAATTGGCGCCAATTCCTACCTGCTCGATTTCGGGCCGGATGGGCGAGTCGTGCTCGACGCCGGCATGCACCCGCGCGCGGAAGGAGTCCAGGGATCACCACGTCTGGAACAACTTAAATTCGACTCGGTCGATACCATTTTGATCAGCCACGCGCACCACGATCACACCGGGGCTTTGCCGCTCTTGATGAGGGATCACCCCAGTGCGCGGGTTTTCATGAGCGAACCGACCTACTATCTCACAGAACCGCTGCTGCATAATTCCGTTCAGGTCATGCTGAAGCAGAAGGTGGAAAAAGGCATCGCGGAATATCCGCTTTTCACTCATCGCGAACTCGACCAGGTGGTGAAAGTCTGGCAGGCCTGCGGACTGGAACGCCCCTGGTCGCCCAACGGTTATCCCGATCCTGAGAATGAGTCACTCAGTTTTTCTTTTCACGATGCCGGGCATATTCTCGGTTCCGTGGGAACGGCCCTTCGACATCGCGGACGGACAATCTTTTATACCGGCGATGTGAACTTCACCGACCAGACTCTTCTGCGGGCCGCAGACTTCCCTCGCACCGATATCGATGTCCTGCTCACTGAAACGACGCGCGGTTCGCAGCCGAGGCCGGAAGGATTTACCCGCGATGGCGAGATCGAACGGCTGGCCCTCGCCATCGAACAAACCTTTGCCCAGGGAGGAGCGGTACTCATGCCCGTCTTTGCCATGGGCAAAACGCAGGAATTATTGGCACAGTTGCATTTCTTCCAGAAGAGCCGTCGCCTGCCCGAGACTCCTATTTATATCGGCGGATTGGGGCGATCGTTCTGCGAAATTTACGATCGTCTGGCCGGGCGGACCCGGCGGAAGCATTCCAAATTGAGTCTGCTGGATGATATCCGTCCTCAGGTGATGGATGGCCGTCTCGCCCGTGATTTCAATCCCAAGAAGGGACACATTTATTTGATTTCATCGGGCATGATGACGGAGAATACGCTCTCGAATATCTTCGCGCAGGAGTTCCTGGCCCATGAACGGCACAGCGTCTTTTTCGTCGGCTACTGCGATCCGCAATCACCAGCGGGACGATTGCTCAAGACCAAGCCGGGAGACCCAGTGACGCTCAATCCAGCTTACGGCCCGCAACCGGTGCGTTGCCGGGTGGAGCATTTCGATTTTACCGCGCATGCGCAGCGGGAGGATTTGCTGCGTTATATTCTCGATGTCCAGCCACGCGTTTGCGTGCTGGTTCATGGAGATCCACCCGCTCTTGCCTGGTTCCAGCAGGAACTCGCGACGCAGGCACCCGGCATGAAAGTGGTCCTGCCCCCTCCGGGTCAAGGGATCGAGTTATAGCGCGGACTAAATTTTGATTTCGCCGGAAAAGACTTCAGTGGCGGGCCCGGCAAGAGTGACGTCGCTGAACGCTTCCCCCTGCATCCTGGCATCCACGGCAAGAATATCCCCGCCTCGCACCTTCGCACGCAAAGGCAACGCAAGACCATGGACGCGATTTGTCAGAAGCACCGCGGCGACAACCCCGGTGCCGCAGGCAAGAGTCTCGTCCTCCACGCCGCGCTCATAAGTGCGAATGCTTAAATTCGTCTTATCGACGATCTGGACAAAGTTAACATTGGTGCCACGAGAAAAAATCGGGCTGCGACGGATGACCCGGCCATGCGCGACAACCTCGGCCTGTTCCACATCGGGAACATAGACCACCAGATGAGGCACCCCGGTATTCATGGTGTGATACTCAATCTCGCCCCAACCAAAATCGGCCCGCTGCTTCAGCTTGGTCTCGGTTGGCGCGGTCAGGTTGACCCGAACTTCACGCCCAACGTATTCGCCGGTAATTAATCCGGCAGGCGTGAGAAAACGAACGCGCTCGGCATCGGCCCTCCGCAGGGGTTGGACAAACCGGGCAAAACAGCGCGCGCCGTTGCCGCACATTTCAGCTTCGCCACCATCGGCATTATAATAACGCATCCGGAAGTCGGCGCCTGATTCATTGGCCGGTTCAACCGCCAGCAAGCCGTCGGCCCCGATACCGAAATGCCGGTCGCAAAGCCGGGCAATCTGTTCCCTGGTCAGGGCATGGCCAAGTGAACGGTTATCAATGACCACAAAGTCGTTGCCCGCTCCGCTCATCTTGACGAAAGGAAGGCTGTCCATAGGGGCCATAACTTAATCCCTTTGCGG
>Ga0307511_10000065_pt1 | contig 88859 bp, 85 predicted proteins | sample 13_EM_MG_FD_200266 | JGI IMG/M metagenome (GOLD analysis project Ga0307511, IMG submission 200266) | Populus trichocarpa ectomycorrhiza microbial communities from riparian zone in the Pacific Northwest, United States - 13_EM | ecosystem: Host-associated > Plants > Roots > Unclassified | place...
CGTCGGGATCGTAGGCGGCGACTTGCTGCGCCAGCGCTGCGGCGCGGGCAAGCAGCACCTCGTCGCCGGTCACTTCATTGATCATGCCCCAGCGCTCGGCGGTCAGCGCGTCGATGTGCGGCGCGGTGAGCAGCATCCAGGCCAGGCGCTTGCGCGTCAGCGCGGAGCGCTGCAGGGTGGGGCCGGCCATGCTGGCGTAGGTGCCGAAGCCGATCTCCGGGGTGCCGAAAGTGGCGCTGTGCGCGGCAATCGCCAGGTCGCAGGAGTTCACCAGGGTCAGGCCCGCGCCCAGAGCCGCGCCGTTGACCGCGGCGATAACCACTGCGGGGTGTTCGCGGATTGCCATGTTGACATCCATCCACTCTTCGCCCGCCGTGTCGGGCCGGCCGGTCGCGCGGTCCGCCTCGCGCTCCTTCAGGTCCAGGCCGGCGCAAAAGCTCTGTTCACTGCCGGTGATCACGATGGCGCGCACCTCGCCGCGCAACGCCTCCAGCGTGGCGGCCAGGCTGGCGCGGGCAGCGCGATTGAGCGCGTTACGCTTGTCCGCGCGGGCAATGCGCAGGAGCGCCCAGCCGGCGTGGTGCCGAAGCTCGACAAAACCAGGATGATTCATTGCGGAGAAAGTAGGGCGCGAGGCGGACCTGACGACAACACAGGCTTGCAATACAGCCGGGCTCTCAGCACATGAGAGCCGGCAACATTTCGCGCCGGATAAATAATTCGATAGATAGAACGACGTTCTATCTATATTCATGTATCTGGTGCAAAATGTCAAATCGCCGCAGCGCCCGGACTGCCCCTACAACAACACGCCATGCCCAGAAAAGCCGCCCTCCCCGCCTTGGCCGACCAGAACGCCGCCGCCGGCGGGGTCGCCACGCTGGACCGCGCCCTTTCCCTGCTCACCGCCTTTTCCGCCGCCAACCCCGCGCCCACCCTGGCGCAGATCGCCGAGCACGCGCAGGTCTACAAGAGCACGGTGCTGCGCATGCTCGCCTCGCTCGAGCACGCGCGCCTAGTGTACAAGCGGCCGGACGGGCGTTACACGCTGGGGATCGAAGTCGAGCGCCTGCATCAGGTCTATGCCGCCTCGTTTTCCCTGGAGACGGTGGTGATGCCGGTACTGCGCGAGTTGGTGGACAAGACGCGCGAGAGCGCGGCCTATTACGTGCGCCAGGGCGAGCGGCGCCTGTGCCTATACCGCGTCGATTCACCGCGCCCGGTGCGCGACCACATGCGCGTCGGTGATCTCCTGCCGCTGGACCGGGGCGCCGGCGGGCGCATCCTCAGCGCCTACTCGGGCGGACGCGGCACGCTGTACGCGAAAATCCGCCGTGAGCACCTGGTGGTGCTGCAAGGCGACCGGGTGCCGGAACTGGCGGGCATTGGCGCGCCGGTATTCGCGCCCGACCATGCGTTGGCGGGGGCGATCACCCTGACCATGCCGAACGAGCGCCTGGATCCGAAATTCATCGCGCCGGTGCAGGAAGCGGCGCGGCGCCTGAGCACCTTGCTGGGCGGGACGTTTCCCGCCTCTTAGATTTTCCGGGCGCCTCCCGATTTTCCAAGGAAGCACTGAGTAAGTTCCGAAAACCGCGAGGAGCGAAGCTGGCTTCTCGCTGACATCGGGGGTTGTTAAGGGGGCGTAGCCCACTTAATCAGTATTTCCCTAAGGAGACTCTGCAAAAAGCTCTCGACTACACTATCTCCGGAGCGAACCCGCTCCAAGCCCTTGGTGTGAATGCCTAGTGCCTCGCCAGCTGGCGCGCCTCGGCTCCGCATCGCCTCCCATGGAGCGGCCTTTTGCAGAGCTTCCCTAAGTATCTCTAGCGCAGCGCGCGCCACTCCGCCAGCAGATCCTGCGACTCCATCACCAGGCCGAGGTGCAGGGACACCATCGAGAGGGCAGCCGCTTCGAGGTTTTCATCGGTGCCGCGCACCAGGTCGCGCAGCACGATCACGCGGTAGTTGTGGTTGTTCGCATCGAACGCGGTGTTGGGCACGCAGCAATCGGTAAAGCCGCCATCGAGCACGATGGTGGTGATGCGCTGGTTGCGCAGCAGGAAATCGAGGTCGGTGGGATAGAAAGCCGAGAGGCGGCGCTTGTTGGCCACCAGCGCCGGGCTCGACCCGGGTCATCAGTTCGGTCCAGCGCGAACCTTCGATACTGCGCCAGCTTGACCCCGGCAGCGGCCAGTTGTGGGATCGGCGCCTCGATGCAGCTAAACAGGAAGACGCCAGCCAGCACGCGCCAGTGCAGGAGTTTCCCGTCTCCCGCGTGATCCCGGATATCGCCCATTGCCCGGTCACGAGACCATGCTGATATATATAATGGCTTGGTCACCGGATCAAATGCTGGCAGGTGAGCCCGGAGGCGAAACAGGCAGGCTCGTGGAAATTGGCCGGTCGCTCCGCCCCGACCAATCATGGCGGGAGCTTTAGGCGCTCTTTCCAGCCCTGTTGTTCGGCTACACAAGCAAGTCAAGAGATCGAGCGGGAATCACCCAAAGCCCGCGCGACGCAATAACAACGAGGAGACGTCGTGATGGACACCGCGCAAAGCCGGGGATACCTGCGTATCGCCACCGAAGAAGCCTGGGTCACCAAGGAGTTGATGACCCGCTACCAGCAGTTGCTCGATGCGGGCAATCACGGCGACCCGGGCTTCCAGAGCCTGTGGGGATTTTTCGGCCGCAGCCAATCGCAGCGTGCCCGCGACCTGTTCGAGCGGATCCAGGACATGGAAGAGCGGCGCCTGGCCGACATGGACGCGACCGGCATCGACAGGCAGTTGCTCATGCTTACCGCGCCCGGCGTGCAGATGTTCGAGCCCGCCGAAGCCTGCGCGCTGGCGGCCAGCAGCAACGATCAGTTGGCGCAGACGATCACGCGCCACCCCGACCGGTTCAGCGGCCTGGCCGCGATCGCGCCGCATGCACCGGCGGCCGCGGCGGCGGAAATCGAGCGCTCCGTCAGGAAGCTCGGTTTGAAGGGAGCCCTGGTCAATTCCCATATCCAGGGCCGTTACATGGACGACCCGTTTTTCTGGCCGATCTTCGAGGCTTGCGAGGCGCTCGATGTGCCGCTCTACCTGCATCCGAACGCGCCTTCGCCGCAGATGGTCGAGCCTTTCCTGTCGCGCTGCCTGGATGCCGCGATCTACGGTTTCGCGGTAGAGACCGGGCTGCATACGCTGCGCCTGATCGTCAGCGGCCTGTTCGACCGGTTCCCCCGCCTCAAGATCGTCCTCGGGCACCTAGGCGAGGGTCTGCCCTTCTGGCTTTACCGCATCGACTTCATGCACGGCGGAATCGTCAGGGCCGGCCGCAGCCCCGGCGTACAAGCCTTGAAGCGCAAGCCCAGCGAGTATCTCAAAGAGAATTTCTACTACACCACCAGCGGCATGCCCTGGGAGCCGGCCATCAGCTTCGTACAGCAGCAGATGGGCTACGACCGGGTCATGTACGCGATGGACTATCCGTATCAATACGTCGCCGAGGAGGTCGCGGCGATGGATGCCCTGCCGCTGACCCCGGAGCAGAAAAAGCAATTCTTCCAGACCAACGCGGAAAAGATTTTCCGGCTCTGACCACGCCGGCCGCAAGCCTTGCGATTGAATCCTTGTCCGGGGAGACGAATCATGCGGGTGAAAGAATGGATTTGGCGGGCCGCGCTGCTAGGCGCGGCGGTCGCGGGATTGGCGACCCTGGCACGGGCCCAGGCACCCGCCTGGCCCGCCAAGCCGATCCGGCTGGTCGTCACCTTTGCTCCCGGCGGGAGCAGCGACGTGGCGGCGCGCATAGTCGCGCCGCGTCTGGCCGAGCGCTTAGGCCAGGCCGTGGTCATCGACAACCGGCCCGGCGCCGGAGGCGGGGTCGGCCTTGAATTCGTCGCCAGGGCAGTGGCCGATGGTTACACCCTGGTGCTTGCCTCCGCTGGCGGGCTGACCGCCAATCCGAGCCTATACAAGCAGCTCAATTACGACCCCGTCAGGGATTTTGCTCCGATCACCCTGTTCGGCACCAGCCCGCTGGTGCTGCTCGCCCACCCGTCGGTGGCTGCTGCCAACGTGGGTGAGCTGCTGCAATTGGCGAAAGCGCGGCCCGGGCGCATGAGCTATGCTTCCGGCGGCAGCGGCACGGCGATGCACCTGTCGGGCGAACTGCTCAAATCGATGGGCCAGGTGCACATCGTCCACGTTCCCTATCGCGGCAGCGGGCCGGCCCTGATTGCGGTGGTCAGCGGCGAAACCCAGTTGGCGGTTGCCGACATCACTACCGCCGCCGGCCAGATCAAGGCGGGACGTGTCAAGGTGCTGGGCGTGATGGGACGGGAGCGCACCCCGCTCGCGCCCGAATTCCCGACCTTGAATGAGTCAGGCTTGCGCGGCTTCGAATCCCAGGGCTGGTTCGCCGTCCTGGCGCCAGCCGCCACGCCCGCCCCCCTCGTGCAAAGACTCAATCTCGACATCACGGCGATCCTGCGTTCGCCCGAAACAAGAGAGCGCTTCAGCACCGCCGGGCTGGAGCCTTTGCCCAGCACGCCCGAGGAACTGGCGGCAATGATGAGGTCCGAGACCGTGAAGTGGGCGCGGGTGATTAAGGAGTCCGGCGCGACGGTGGACTGAGGGCCGGGCGAGACCGGCGCCCATTTGCCGTCCTCGAGCGATCACCGTACCGGTGCTCCCACGCCGTCGGCCAGCCCGCAAGATCTAGCGCGGCCCGGTCGCGGAGCCGCGCAGCGCGCGCCACTCCGCCAGCAGATCCTGCGACTCCATCACCAGGCCCAGATGCAGCGATACCATCGAGAGCGCGGCCGCTTCGAGGTTTTCATCGGTGCCGCGCACCAGGTCGCGCAGCACGATGACGCGGTAGTTGTGGTTATTCGCATCGAACGCGGTGTTGAGCACGCAGCAGTCGGTAAAGCCGCCGTCGAGCACGACGGTGGTGATGCGCTGGTTGCGCAGCAGGAAATCGAGATCGGTGGGGTAGAAGGCCGAGAGACGGCGCTTGTTCGCCACCAGCATGTCGCCCGGTTCGACGCGGGTCATCAGCTCGGTCCACTTCGAGCCTTCCAGGGCATGCTCGCCGGCACCGGGGATCGGGCCGATATGCAGCGGAAAGGTGCGGCGCCAGGCGGCGGGGATGCCGCCGGTATCGTCTTCCCCGCCAGGGCGCAGTACCGACTTGACATGGACGATGCGCACGCCCATCTCCCGCACCTGGTCGTGGAACACATCCAGCGGCGCCACCAGGTCACGCGCGCGCGGCGCGGGGCAGGGGCAATCCGGCGACGGGTCGAGGTGGCCGCGATGCATGTCGATGGAGATCACCGCCGTGGTGGCGGGGTCCAGGTAGTCCTCGAAGCCGCCCTCGATCCGGCGCTCCTTTTCGTAGACGAATGCGCGCATGGTCAGCGGCGCTCCTCTCTCACATAAGCCTCGCCGAGCGCGCCGGGCTCGGCGTCGATGCCGCTCTTGGCCATCGCCACCCAGACCATCACCGCGAGGGTCACCGCATACGGGGTCATCAGGACGAAATACTGCGGCAGCTTCACGCCCGCGGCGGCCAGTTGCGGGATCAGCGCCTCGATGCAGCCGAACAGCACTGCCCCAAGCAGCGCGCGCCAGGGCGACCAGCGCGCGAAGATCACCAGGCCCACCGCGATCCAGCCGCGCCCGCCGGTCATGCCCGCGACCCACAGCTTGGTGCTGTACACCGACAGGTAGGCGCCCGCCAGGCCCATCAGCGCGGCGCCGGCGAGGATCGCGCCCAGGCGCACCCAGCCCACCGGCAGGCCCGCCGCGTCGGCGGCCTGCGGGTTCTCGCCGACCGCGCGCAGGCGCAGGCCGGTGGTGGAGCGGTTCAGGAACAGCGCGACCAGGATGAAGATCGGGATGGTGAGATACACCACGATGTTCTGGTTGAACAGGATGCGCCCGATCACCGGCAGCTCGGTAAGCGAGCCGAAGGTCAGGGGGCCGATGCCGGTGAGCGCCTGGTTGGTCCAGTTGAGCAGGGTGCCCATCAGGCTGGTGAAGCCCTGGCAGAAAAACACCAGCGCGAGGCCGGCGATCACCTGGTTGACGCGCAGCACGATCACCATCATGGCGAACAGCAGCGCGACCACGGCGGCGGTGAGCATGGCGAGGAACAACGAAATGCCGGTGGTGCCGAACGCCAGTTGCGCGCCCACGCCGATCAGCGCGCCCACCAGCATCAGCCCCTCGGCGCCCAGCGAGAGCACGCCGGAGCGCTCGGAGATGATCAGCCCCAAAGCTGCCAGCGCGTAGGGCACGGCGAAGTCAGGCGTGTTGGCGAGCCAGTTGAGGAGAATATCCACGTCAACCTCCCTTGGCCGCGACCGGGCGCAGCCGGTGGCGGATGAAAAAATCGGAGGAGGCGACGCAGACCACGATGATGGCCTGGATCAGCTGCACCATCGAGAACGGAATCTGGTAGAACACCTGCAGGCTGCGCCCGGTGATAAACAGCGCGGCGATCAGGATCGCGACCACCGAGGCGGCAAGCGGATTGTTGCGCGCCAGAAACGCGATCAGGATGCCGGAGAAGCCGTAGCCTATGTAGAAGCTTTGCGTCAGGCGCCCTTCCTGTCCCGCCGCCACGACAAAACCCGCCACCCCCGCCAGCGCGCCAGAGATCAGCACTGCGCTGAGGGTCATGCGCCGCACCGGTACGCCGACCGCATCGGCCATGCGCGGGTTGTTGTTGACGAAGCGCAGGTACAGGCCGGCGCGGCTGATGTCGACGAACCACCAGACGATGAAAGCCACCACCACCGCGAGCAGGATGGCCGAGGAGATACCCGGCAGGAACTCCGGCAGGCGCTCGAACGCGCGGAACTCGGGCGAGTGCGGAAAATTGTCCTTGGTGTCTTTCCAGCTGCCGTAGACCAGGTGCAGCAGGAAGTTGCTCGCCAGGTAGTTGAGCATCAGGGTGGAGATGATCTCGTTGACTTCCAGCTTGAGCTTGAGCAGCGCCGGGCCCAGCGCCCACAAGAGGCCGGTGGCGAAGGCGGCGATGAACATCAGCGGCAGGCGGGTGGCCTCGGGGCCGACCTCGTAGAACGACACGGCGGTGGCGGCGATCGCGCCCCAGATCATCTGCCCTTCCAGGCCGAGGTTCCAGAAGCGCGCGCGGAAGGCGATCGAGGCGGCCAGGCCGATCATGATCATCGGCGCGGCCTGGAACAGCACGGCGAGGAAGTTCTGCTTGTCGAAGAAGGTCTGGACGATGAATTCGTTCAGCAGGTCCTTGGCGGAGACGCCGGCGGCGATCAGGATCGCCGCCGAGATCGCCAGGCCGGCGAGGATGGCGATGCCCAGGATCAGCGCCTGCCAGGGCCAGCTCATCTGCTGGCGGATCTCGACGGTGAAGCGGCGGCTGGCCAGCGGCACGAACGGCGGCTTGGCGCGCTCCACTACCGCAGGTTCGGGCGCATTGATTTCCAGTATCGTGTCCTGCGGCGTCGGGCTCATGGCGGGGGCGAGTTCAGGCATGGTCCACCATCGCCTGGCCGATTGCCTGCCGGTCCGCGGGCTGGGGGAATTCCGCGACGATGCGCCCGCGCACCATCACGCCGATACGGTCGGCCAATGACATCACCTCATCCAGGTCTTCACTGATCAGCAGCACGGCGGCGCCGGCATCGCGCGCGGCCAGCAGACGCGTATGCACCTCGGCGCTGGCGCGTACGTCCAGGCCGCGGCTCGGGCTGTGGGCCAGCACCAGGCGCGGGCTTTTGCTGAACTCGCGCGAGATCACCAGCTTTTGCGCATTGCCGCCGGACAGCAGCGCGGCCTTCTGGCGGATCGAGCGCACGCCCTGCACGTCGAAGGCTTTCACCGCCTCCTTCGCTTCACTTTCCATTTTTGACCGCGACAGTTTCCAGAACGAGCCATAACGCCCGGCATGCACCTGGCCGATGCCGAAATTCTCCGCCACCGAGAGGCCACCGGAGAGCGCCAGACCGTAGCGGTCGGCGGGGATGGTGGCGATCTGCATTTCGCGGCGCGCGGCAGTGCTGGCGGCTTTGAGATCACCCAGACCTTCGAGCTGCATGGTCCCGTCCAGCACACCGGGCAAGCCCATGATGGCCGCCGCCAGTTCTCCCTGGCCGTTGCCGCCGACCCCGGCCAGACCGTAGATTTCGCCGGCACGCACGTCCAGGTTGACGCCGCTTAACACCACGCGCGCACCGCTTGCGGACTTGAGTTCACGCACCGCCAGGCGCACTTCCCCGGGCGTGCCGGCCGCGCGCTTGGGCTGCGCGATCGCCTCGCCCACGGTCAGGCGCACCAGTTCGGCGGCGGGCGTCTGCTTCGGGTCCACCGTCTGGATGGTCTTGCCGCCGCGCATCACGGTGACGCGGTCGGCGTAGGTCTTCACATCGGCCATCTTGTGGGTCACCAGCACGACGGCGGAGCCGCGCCGCGCCAGTTGCTGCACGGTGGAGAGCAGGCGTTCGGACTCCTGGTCGGTGAGCACGGCGGTGGGCTCGTCCAGGATCAATATCTTCGCCCCGGCCAGCAACACCTTGAGGATTTCGCAACGCTGTTGCTCGGCGACCGAGAGCGTAGCGGTGCGCTTGCCCGGGTCGATCTCGAAGCCCAGTTCGCCGGCCAGGGTACGGATCGCCTCTTCCATGCGCTTAAGCTTGCTGCGAAAGCCGCCATCCTCGCGACTGAGGGGGTTGCCGAGCAGGATGTTCTCGGCCACCGTGAAGGGCCGCACCAGCTTGAAGTGCTGGTGGACCATGCCGATATGGTAGCGCGCCGCCGCGCTCGGGCCGGAGAGCCGCACCAGGTTGTCGTCGACCAGCATCTGCCCGGCTTCGGGCGCATACAGCCCGGCGGCGATGTTCATCAGCGACGACTTGCCGGCGCCGTTCTCGCCCAGCAGCGCGTGCACCTCGCCCCATTGGGCCGAGAAGCTGGCGTTGTCCAGGGCGACGAAGCCGTCGAAGGTTTTGCGTATGCCTGTGAGTTGTAGCGCGACCGGCATTGGAGATTTGGGCGGGAAAAGTGGAACGGCGCCAAATATTATGGGCCTGGAATCAAGTCCCTAACGGCATAGCAATATCCAGGCCCATTTCACGGTTTTGGTGCGCAGGCTGGACCGGCCCGCCACCTGTCACTCGCTTAAATCGGTGTCGACAGCATGTTCGGAATACTGAAGGTGTCGACAATCACCTTGCGCTCGACAAACAGGGCCAGGCCGTCCTCGACACGCACCGTGTCCTGGTAGGCACCCACGCCGAACAGGCTGCTGATGCCACCCTGGTCGGTGGTGTACAGCGCATAGCCGGAGTCGGCCCGGTAGGTACCGTCCGGATTGGCGGTGATCTGCGCCAGGCCGGTGACGTGCTGGTCGCGGTGGATATTCACCACATTGGCCTGGCGCAGCGACAGCACGCGGTCGTGCATCATGTTCTTGTTGTCGCACTGGAACAGCTTGAGCGGCAAACCGCGCTCATGGTTCTCGCGCGACAGGATGTAGTAGCGGCCATCGTCGGCGAAGCATTCGACCCACTCTTCCAGGCGGTTGGCGTCGACCAGGTTGGCGGCGCGCGAGAGCAGCTGGGTGATGGCGAAGTAGTCGGCGAAGCTCACTTCATCCGCGGTGGCGACAGCGGACACGCCTGTTGCCGCGTTTTTGATGACGGCGGATACGGCGCTCATGCGGCCGCCTGCTGCAAGGGCGCCTGCATGGCGGCGGCCTTTGCCGCGCCGGCGTCACCCAGCTCTATGCCCATCAGCTCGCAGTAGTAAGACCAGAAGCCGCGCACCGGTACCTCGCTGATCAGGTTTTTTGCATCGCGGATCTCGCCGGTGCCGCCCACTTCCACCAGCGCATGCTCCTGCTGCGCGGTGAACGAGGCTTTGTGGACGATCTCCACCGCCTCGCCGTCTTCCATCGAGATGTAGCCGCCGGGGCCGCACAGGTTGGCCTGCAGCAGGCGGTGCTCGGTCATCGAGGTGTCGTCGTCCTCGTAGCCGAAATAGGTCCAGTAGAGCTCCAGTTCATTGAGGCCACGGGTGCGGATCTGCCGGGTGCACAAGGAGTTGGCGATCTGCTGAAACACCACACCGGGGAACACCGACATGATCATCAGGGTGACGGGGTCGGGAAACTCGTGCCGGTTTTGCAGCATCGCGGTGTCGCGCAACTGGTACTCGGACTGGTACACCTTCTTGGTGTCGCTGTAGCCGCTCTGCGCCTCGGCGTCGTCGGTGCCGAGCTGGTTGTAGGTGATGTTGTGGCGGTGCTTGGTGTCCATCTTCGCGCCGCCGACCTGGCTCAGGCGGTACAGGCCGAAGGTGGCGTGGAACATGTGCAGCAGGCCGCCGTGATTGGGGTCGCGCACATTGTCGTTGTACAGCTTCCAATTGCCGAAGATGCGCTGGCGCTGGTAGCCCAGCACCTTGATGGGCTTGGCGAACAGGCGGTCAATTTCGTGAATGACCGGCGCATCCAGGTAATCGAGCAAGGGCTCCGCATCTTCCGCGAACGTGGCGAAGATCACGCCCTTGTAGACCTCGACCTTGAGTTCGTCGAGATGGATTTTCGTCTTGTCGAAATCCGCCGGCATGCCGCCCTCGCCCTTCATGCCGCGCGAGAAAGGCACGCTCTCCAGTTGGCCGGAGAGGGAGTAGCGCCACTGGTGATAGATGCAGCTATGGTCGCGGGCATTGCCGCAGACTTCGCGGCGCAGCACCGCGCCGCGATGCTTGCAGCGGTTCACCATCGCATGGACACGGCCGCCTTCGTCGCGGCTGACCAGGATGGGCGTATCGCCGATCACCGTGGTGATGAAGTCGCCGGGGTTGGGCAACTCGGCATCCAGCCCGAGGTAGTTCCAGGTGCGGCCGCGGAAGATGCGTTCCTGCTCCTGGGCGTAGACTTCAGGGCTGTGATACATGGCGAAGGGGATGCGGGACAAATCCTTCGCCGGCCAGGAAATCGTCTGTGTTTGCATGGCGACAAACTCCTCAAAGACAGGGACAAGGAACACAACACGAGGGGCGCCTAATCGCGCGCGCGGGCCACCGCTTCGACTTCGATCAGGAAACTTTCCTTCACCAGGCGGTCCACCACCAGCAGGGTGTTGGGCGGGTACACGCTGGTCTTGAACAGCTTGGGGAACAAGGCGGCGCGCAGCGGCATGAACTTGTCGATGTCCTGCGAGTGCACCAGAAACGTATTGAACTTGATTACATCGTTGTAATCCAGGCCGATCGACTTAAGCACCATGCTCAGGTTATCGAACACGCACTGGAATTGCGCCTCGAAGTCGTGCACACCCACCACTTCACCCTTGCTTCCAACGGCCAGTTGGCCGGCAATGAAGATCAATTCACCGGCCTTGACGCGGGTGAGGTGGGAATAGAGGCCTTGCGCCGGGGGCGCGCCTTCGGGGTTCATGTATTCGACGCCGTTGCTCATTTTCTTTCTCCTGGTTTCGTATTGGGTTGATTGGGAAGCGATGGCTGCCTGCTACTGCACCAGCTTGCCACCACCGGTTCCCTCATCGAATTCAAACACACCATTGAGGAACACCTTCTGGCGCTCGTACCACTTGCGCTTGCGCGGGCGCGGCGGGGTGCGGTCGATCGGCTCGCCGCCCTTGAAGATGTAGTCGAAGTTCTTCGGGCGCTGCAGGATGCGGATGTCGGCTGTCGGGTCGCCGGGCACCACCAGGATGTCGGCGAAGCGCCCGGCTTCGAGCTTGCCCACTTCATGGCCGTAGCGCTTCATCAGCCGGGTCGGCAACAGGGTATTGGCGTGGATCGCCTGCAGCGGGGTCATGCCCAGCAAATCGACGAAGATCTGCATTTCGCGGGCGTGCCACTGGCCGAACGGCACCGGCGACCAGCCACTCTCGCTGCCTGCCAGGATCGGCACGCCGGCCTTCCAGGCACGCGTCAGGTTGGCCTGCGCGGCATCGACCTCGCGGCGGAAGGCGGCGCTGCCGGAAGCGCCGGCGGTTTCCTGGTTGGCATCGATCAGGTTCACCAGCAGGGTGAGCGTGGGCGTGATCACCGACTTGTTTTTCAGGCAGGCCTCGATGCCCTCGTCGTCGATATAGCTGGCGTGGAACAGGTTGTCGAAGCCGGCCTTGGCCGATTCGAGCGCGGACTCGCGCGAGCGCGCGTGCACCGAGCAGATCTTGCCCAGGCGGTGCGTCTCGCCCGCGATGATCTGGAACTCTTCCAGGGTGAAGGCGGAGGAACCTAGCGCGTCCGGGGTGATCAGGTTGTCGTTGGAGCCGGAGACCTTGATGGCATCGACTTCGTCTTTGACCTGCAGGCGGATCGCCTCGACCAGGTCTTCCCTGGTCTTGACCAGCACCGCGCTCTGGCCGATCGGAAACTCCATGTTGCTGGGGAAGGAGTCTTCCAGGCCCTGGTGGTTGGTGAGCTGCTTGCCGGAGATGGTGAAGCGTGGCCCGTCGAACATGCCGGTGTCGATGGCGTCGCGCACCGCCTGGCCGACGGCAAAGCTGGTGGCGGCATCAAAGGCGCTGGTCACGCCGGCCTGCAACACCTTTTTCGCGTAATACAGTGCTTTCGCGGTGCGAAACTCCACCGGGGTGTAGAGCGCGTTCTCTTCCTCGGTGCGCGATTCGCCGAACGAGATGTGGGTATGCGCGTCCACCAGGCCGGGCAGGATGGAGCGGCCGGGCAGGTCGATCACCTCGTATTGCGCGGGCTGGTACTGCGCGGGCAGCACGCCGGCCGGGCCGACCCAGGCAATGCGTTCGCCCTCGACCACCACCGCGCCTTTTTCGATCGGCGCATTCAGGGTGCCGTCGATCACCTTGCCCTTGAGCAGATAGCCTTTTTTGCCGGGAGTCATGTCGGTGTCTCCTAAATCTTGATGTCGTTTACTTGGGCGCCTTGGAGAACGCACCGTCGAAGAATTGTTTGGCCAGCGCGAGGAAGATCTCGGTGCGCTCGAAGGCCACTGAGTGCGAGCAGTCGGTCAGCAGCGCAAAGTCGGCATGCTTGAGCTTGGCGGCGATCGCGGCGGAACTGCTGGGCGGAAAGGCGATGTCCTCGCGGCCATGCAGCAGCAGCACCGGGCACTGGATGCGCGCCAGCAGCGAATCGGGCAGCACGGCGGCGTCCGCGTACTGCTGCTTGTCGCCCTGGAACATCGAATTGAAATAGTCGGCATAGCCGGGCGCGAACACCACCGGCTCGCGCGCCGCCACGTAGGCGCCGTCGATCACCGAGGTGTCGTGGATCAACCCGGAAAGCGCGGCGATCAGCTCGGTGCGGTTGGTCGGGCAGGTCCAGCAGCGTACGGTGGCCTCGGTGGGCGTGAAGGGCGCGCCCATGGTGCCGGTGGTCATCACCGCCGCGACGCGCGATTCGAGCGAAGCCAGGGTGAGGGCCAGGGCGCCGGAGATCGAATGGCCGATCACGCCGACGCGCTTGCCGGGGATGCGCTCCAGCATGGCCGCGCTCTGGCGCGCCCACAGGGCAAAGTCGAAATAAGGTGGTGCGCTCTTGCGCGGGCTCTTGCCGAAGCCGACCAGGTCCATGGCGAAGATCTCATAGCGCTCAGCCAGGGGCTCGAGTACCTTGCGCCAGTTGCCGACCGAGGAGGCGCCGGGGCCGGAGCCGTGGATCATCAGCAAGGGCTCGCCCTTGCCGAGGTGGTAATAGGCCACCGGCAGGCCTTCGAATTCAAACTGTTCTTCGGTCATGGCTGTTCCTTGTGCGCTTGAGTGCAATGGCACCTGCCGTAGTTGCACAATAATAATCCATTATTTTAAAAACAATCCATTGTTTTTAATTTAATCGATTATTATGGCCTTAATCGACAGCATGCTATGCTCCGCCCTTGCAAATTTCGTGACAGGTTTCCATGCGCGACGCCGAAGACGGACGCACCCTCAACACCCGGGTCTACGACACCCTGCGCGGCCACATCCTCACCGGCCAGCTGCTGCCCGGGCAACGCCTGAAGGTGGCGGCGCTGGCGGCGGACCACCAAGTCAGCCTGAACGTGGTGCGCGAGGCGCTGAACCGTCTCGCGGGGGAGCGGCTGGTGGAAGTGGAGCCGCAATTCGGTTTCGCGGTACGCGGGCTGTCGGCGGAAGACCTGATCGACCTGGTCGACATGCGAGTGACCATCGAGAGCCTGGCGCTGCGCCGCTCGATCGCGCGCGGCTCGGTGCAATGGCAGTCCGAAGTGCTGGCCGCGCATCACCGCCTGGCGCATGCGCCGCTGATCGACCCGAACAGCGCACCCGGTACTCCCGGCGCCCTGAACCCTGACTGGCTGGCGCGCCATGACGACTTCAACTTCGCCATGCTCAAGGCCTGCGGCAGCCGCCGCCTGTTCCAGATGGTGCGCCAGCTGGCCGAAGCGGCCGAGCTGTACCATCGCGCCCTGCTGCCGGCCACCGGCAAGCAGCGCCCGCTGGAATCGGAGCATGCCGAGCTGCTGCGCGCCATTCTCGACGGCGACGCGGACCGCGCCGTCGAGGTGCTCACCGCGCACCTGGAAGCCACGCGCGATGTGATGCTGCCGCTGCTCAGTAGCCCGCCCGCCGAGCCGGCAACTGCCGCACCGCGCCGCCCACTCAAGCGCCAGCAGGCCACCCAGGTATTGGCGGAAAAAAAGGCCAAGGGCCCGGCACCGAAGAAAAGCCGCAGCGCGCGGACTACGGCGCAAAAGCGCGCTTCCTGATTACCGGTTCATGTATCAAGACCCGTGGCGACAACATGGCGATCTGAAAAACAAAAAGGAGGCCAAGGCCTCCTTTTTGTTTGCAGCGCCAGCCTGGGCGATCCGGGTCGCATCGCTGCGCCGCCGGACCACGCTGGCTGCCTGCGCTTGATCCCTACTTCTGGGTGATGACCCCGGGAACGTACCAGTCCATCTTCCACAAGTCGCCGTCCGAGAGCACGGCGCCTGCCGCCACCCTCTCCTTGCCGTCCTTGTCCTTGATCGGGCCGGCGTAGATTTCCTTGCCCTTGAGCAGCGCTTCACGTTCCTTCATGATCAGCGCGGCCTTGTCCTTCGGCACGGCCGGGCCGCAGCAGGCGATGTCGGTACCGCCGGCGGACATCGGGATGAAGGCACCGTACTGGGCGGGCTTCCAGCCGCCGGCCATGATCTTCTTCAGTTCAGGGGCGAGGAACTTGTCCCACACCCAAACGGAGGAGCACACCGTCGCTTTCGGGGCGAACTGGCGCATATCGCGATGGTGGCCGGTGCCGACCTTGCCGCGCTCTTGCGCGACGATCTGCGGGGTGGGCGTGTCGACGTGCTGGCCGAGGGCTTCGGCGCCCTGGTCGATCAGCGCGGTGGCGGCGGCGCGTTCCTTGACCGGGTCATTCCAGGCACCGGTGTAGATCACCGTGGTGGTGGCGGCCGGGTTGATCTTCTGCGCGCCCATCTGGAAAGCGTTGACGGTCCAGATCACCGGGCCAAAGGGGTTGGCGGCGACGAAACCGAGCTTGCCGGTCTTCGAGGCCGCGGCGGCGGCCATGCCACAGAGATACTGGCTCTGGTAGGTGCGGCCGTAGAAGGATTCGAGGTTAGAACCGTTGGTGGTGCCCGAGCCGTTCAGGAAGGCGACGTCCGGATACTTGGCAGCCAGGTCCTTGAACGCATCGGAGTAGCCGAAGGCGGTACCGATGATGATGTTGGCGCCGCGCTGGATGAATTTTTCGGCGGCGGGCTTAATCGCCGAAGCGTCTTCCGGCACCTTCTCCACGAATGCGATCTTCATGCCGATCGCCTTTTCGGTCTTGATGCGCGCTTCGTCGAAAGCCTGGGTCCAGCCGCCGTCGTTCTTGGCGTCAAAGTAAAGCATGGCGATCTTCGGCGGGCCCTTGAGGGTGAAACCGTCGGCGGCGGCCGCCTGGCCGGCCAGGCCGAGCAGCGCCAGCGTCCCCACGAATATCGAAACCCATCTGTTTTTCATCATTGGTCCTTTCAGGGATAGGTCAAACGCAAGCAAAAGCAAACATCCGGCGGCGCTCACATCATGTAGTTGATGCGGAACACATTGCCTTCGGGGTCGAGCAGCACGGCCTGGTACCAGTGGTAATAGGTCTCGTAGGGCGGCTTGATCAAGGTGGCGCCGGCGCCTACCGCCACCGGCACCATGCGGTCGACGTCTTCCTTCGAATCGACATCGATGTTGAGCAGGAACTTGACCCCCTTGGTGTCCGAATATTCCGAGAGGTGCAGCAATTCATACGCCTCGAGCGCGTTGAAGCCCAGGCTGCTCTTGCCGGTGTCGATACCGCGAAAAATCGGCGAGCGGATCGCCTCGATCTCGGTGAAGCCGAACACGGTCATGTAGAAGCCGGAGAGCGCGACCACATCGCGGGCGAACACGTTGACATAGGAAAGGTGGGCCATGCGGTCTGTTTTTGCCTCGAATTACGCCGGGTTTTTCTGGTGTCGCCGCTTTACGCCGCGGCAGCTTCGCTGTCCGTCGGGCTGCCCGCGAAGGTGGTCTGCTTGACGAACTTGTTGCGCAGGTGATCGCCCGAGGAGATCGGCTCGTATTTGGGTTGTGACCCGGCAGCCAAGCAACCTGGGAGACAGCACACCATGGCGTCGTAATTGGGCTGGTGGAAAAACACCAGCGACTGGCGCAGGCTGTCGCCGGCCTTCTCCCGCGGCGGATTGGCGACGCGGTGCAAGGTGGAGATCCACTCGTCGTTGGTCCACTGCATCATCAGGTCGCCGATGTTGACGACAAAGGAATTCGGCACGTAAGGCACGTCCACCCACTGGCCGGCCTTGTTGCACACCTGCAGACCGCCCGGTTTGTTCTCGACCCGCACGATGGTGAGGCTGCCGTAGTCGGAATGCGCGCCGGCGCGCAGTTGCCCGGGTTCGGGCTCTTCCAATTGATTCGGGTAAGAGAGCACGCGGAACATGCTGATGTGCTTGTCTATCTTGTCCTCGAAAAAATCCTCCGGCAGGGTGAGCGCCAAGGCGAAAATTTTCATCAGGTCCGAGGACAGGGTGGACATGACGCCGAAATACTCGGACCAGCTTTGCTTGAAGTCCGGAATGGCGGGCCAGATGTTGGGCGCAAAATGCGGGCCGGCGGCCGGGCCGTTGTAATAGGGATTGTCCGGCGGGTCGATCGGGCCGATGGAAAACGACTCCTTCAGATCGCCCGGCGTCTTTTTGCCCAGACTGTAGGACAGCCCCTCGTCGCCGACCGCGCTGTAGCCGCGCACCTGGTCGTCCTTGGGGCGCTTGAGCGCCTGCTTTTGCTCCACCGGCAACTGGAAAAAGCCGCGCGAGGTGGCATCGACCCGCGCCATCAGCTCCGGCGCCACGCCGTGGCCGGTGATCACCAGAAAGCCGATGTCGCGGCAGGCGCGGCCAAGTTCGGCCACCAGTTTTTCACGCTCACCCGCCGACCCCGAGTAGAACGGCGACATGTCGATGATGGGCACGGAAAGCAGGGTCATGGCGGCAGGCAATCAAACGCGAATTTGACAAATAGGCAAATTGCGTGCCATTGGCATGAGGCGGGCAGGACGCATAGCCGCCCGGGTGCCACAAGGAGATTGATTCGGGCGCGTCGATTCGGGGCGTCGATTCCGTCACTCTGTTCGGCACAGGTTCTTTGGCACTGCCACGGTGCGTAGTACGCAGCCGCCACGTTCAGATTCGGTGCGCGCCCATTGAAGCCGGGCGAAACATTGCGGTGCATGGCACGCCCAACAAAATTAACCGCGCTTGGGCGAACCGGTTCGCCTTTTGTGCGCCTCTTACCGGGTATGCGCAAGCCGCGCAGGGACTTTTTCAAGGAGATGGCCATGTTTTATGCAAAGAATCTACCGGGTTGGGAGCGTGGCTTGCGGGTGCTCGCCGGCGCGCTGATGTTCGCCTGCGGCCTCTTCGGCCTGGCGGGCCTGATGATCGGCTACCTGATCGCGGCCAGCGGGGTGGTGACCATGTTGACCGGCTTTTTCGGCTTTTGCCCGATGTGCGCCGTGGCCGGGCGTAAACTGCCCGCTCCCAAATAACGGCCCGCGCCCATGCTGATGACCGGCCCATACGATCCAGGCCTGCTCGAGTCGGCGCGCGGCGGCAATGCGGACGCGATTGCGGCGCTGCTTGTGCTCGCGCAGCCGAACATCCGCCGCTACGCCCGCCGCAGCTGCCGTGCCGACGATGTGGACGATGCGGTCCAGGAAGTGCTCTGGCTGTTGCAGCGCCGGGTCGGCACCCTGCGCGCCCTGACTTCCTTCGCCGGCTGGCTGGTGGTACTGGTCAAGCGCGAATGCCTGCGGATGGCGCGGCGCATGGCCGGGCCGTGGGTCAGGGTCGATCTGGCCGAAGAAGACGCGCTCCTGGCGCGCCTGCCGCAGGACGACTTGCGCATCGACCTGGCGCGCGCCATCGAAGCCCTCCCCGACCACTACCGCCAGGTGCTGCTATTGCGCGATGTCGAGGAGTCGACCATAGACGAGATCGCCGCCACCCTTGCCCTCACCCGCGAGGCGGTGAAGGCGCGCCTGCACCGCGCCCGGCTGATGGTGCGCGAATACCTGATCCGGTGAACCGGCCACTTGCGCCGCGCCCCCCACCCATACCTGGAATTGCAATGACCGAAAAAACCCTGTTTGCCAGCAACACCCTGACCGAACACCTGCTGCGCGGCGCCGTCGGCATCGGCGCGCTGATCTGGGCGGTCAGCATCGCGCGAGAACATCCCGTGGCTTCACTGGGTCTGGGCCTGCTCACCCTGGTAGCGCTGCGCGGTTGCCCAACCTGCTGGACCATAGGCTTGGTGGAAGCCGTCTTGCGGACCGCCGTCAGGTGGCGCGGCGCACGCGAGTAGGCGCCCACGGCGCTTGAAGCGCTAATGCAAAAAAGAAAACCGGGCAATAGCCCGGCGAACGCCCGCCCGGCCAGTGACAAACCGGCGGCGATGTTGCCTGTTATTCGACGGTGCGACGGTGCGACAGTGCGACGGTGCCTGTTTTTCTGAGGTCACGAGGAGGAGGGTTACCGCACAGGCACCCGCGCATCTTAGGCAGGCCGCATGTCAGGCGCATTACAGTCCGCGGGCCCGTTCAGGCCAGCCCCGCCACAACCAGGTAGCGCGCCCCCTTGCCCAACGCCATCCACAACAGGCACGCCGGCCAGGCCAGGCGCAACCAGCCGGCCGCCAGACCCAGGCCATCTCCGATCAGCGGCACCCAAGACAGAAGCAGCAGCGGCTCGCCATGGTGCTTCACCCAAGCCTCATGCTTGTGCTCGCGCTTGTGGGGAATGAAGCGCCCCATCGCGTAGGTCACCATGCCGCCCGCCGTATTGCCCAGCGTAGCCACGCCCAGCGCCGGCCAGAACAGCTCCGGATGCAGCTTGAGCACGGCGAACAGCATCACCTCGGAAGACACCGGCACCAGGGTGGCGGCGATGAAGCTGCCGGCCAGCAGCGACCACAAACTCGCATCGGCGGTAAAAAAGGCCTGCAGGGAATCAAGCACCCGGGCGCTCCCGGCCTGGCGCGGATTTGCCTAAATCCCCGAAAACAGCTAAATTGGACACCCCTCCCGGAGGGGTTCCCGAAATTACCCGAAACGCTCGCATCATGCCCGCAGTCAAGTCTCCGGCGAAATCCGCCTCGAAGATCGATTATCTCCAAAAAATCCTCACCGCCAAGGTTTACGACGTGGCGCAGGAGTCGCCGCTGGAAAAGGCCGCCAGCCTGTCGGCGCGCCTGAACAATACCCTGCTGCTCAAGCGTGAGGACATGCAGAGCGTGTTCAGCTTCAAGCTGCGCGGCGCCTACAACAAGATGGCGCATCTCACGCCCGAGCAACTGGCGCGCGGAGTGATCTGCGCCTCGGCCGGCAACCATGCGCAGGGGGTGGCGCTGGCCGCCAAGCGGATGGGCGCGCACGCGGTGATCGTCATGCCCGTGACCACCCCGCAGGTGAAGGTGGCGGCGGTGAAGGCGCGCGGCGGCGAGGTAGTGCTCAAGGGCGATTCGTTCGATGAAGCCTTTGCTCACGCCAAGGAACTGGAGAAGAAACAGAACCTCACTTTCGTTCACCCTTTTGATGACCCCGACGTGATCGCCGGCCAGGGCACCATCGGCATGGAGATCCTGCGCCAGCACCAGGGGCCGATCCACGCCATTTTTGTCGCCATCGGCGGCGGCGGGCTGATCTCGGGCATCGCCGCCTATGTGAAGCGCGTGCGCCCCGAGGTGAAGGTGATCGGCGTCGAGCCGGAAGATTCGGATGCGATGGCGCAATCGGTCAAGGCCGGCAAACGCGTGAAACTGGAGCAGGTCGGCCTGTTCGCCGACGGCGTCGCGGTCAAGCTGGTGGGCGAAGAGACCTTCCGCCTGACCCGCGAGCTGGTCGACGAGATCATCACGGTGGACACCGACGACATCTGTGCCGCGATCAAGGACGTGTTCGAGGACACGCGCGCCATTCTCGAGCCGGCCGGCGCCCTGGCGATTGCCGGCGCCAAGGCTTACGTTGAGCGCGAAAAACTGCGCGGCGAGACGCTGGTGGCTGTTGCCTGCGGCGCCAACATGAATTTCGACCGCCTGCGCTTTGTCGCCGAGCGCGCCGAAGTGGGCGAAAAGCGCGAAGCCATCCTCGCCGTCACCATCCCCGAGGAGAGGGGCTCCTTCCGCCGCTTCTGCGAGCTGGTCGGCAGCCGCAATGTCACCGAGTTCAACTACCGTATCGCCGATTCGAAGCAGGCGCACATTTTCGTCGGTCTATCAGTGCACGACCGCGCCGACATCGCCAAGCTCGCCAAGACGCTGAACAAGCAGAACTTCAAGACCCTGGACCTGACCGACGACGAACTGGCCAAGCTGCACGTGCGCCACATGGTCGGTGGCCACTCGCCGCTGGCGCAGGACGAGCTGCTCTATCGCTTCGAGCTGCCCGAGCGCCCCGGCGCGCTGATGAAGTTCCTCACCAGCATGCGCCCGGACTGGAACATTTCCCTGTTCCACTACCGCAACCACGGGTCGGATGTGGGCCGCGTGCTGGTCGGCATGCAGGTGCCGGCAAAGGAGATGGCCGTGTTCCGCAAATTCCTCGACTCGCTGGGCTATGCGTATTGGGACGAGACGCAGAACCCGGTGTACCGCATGTTCCTTGCTTAAGCTGAAGACACCATGAGATACCAATACCGCCTGCAAAACGTATTCGCCTTCGCCGGCCAGCCGCTCACCGGCAACCCCTTGTGCGTGTTCGAGGACGGCGATGGATTGAGCGACCAGGAAATGCAGGCCCTGGCGCTGCAGTTCAACCTTTCCGAGACCACCTTCATCTTCCGAGATGTCGAGGCGACCGCGCGGGTGCGCATCTTCACTCCCGGCAGCGAACTGCCGTTCGCCGGCCACCCGACCCTGGGCACCGCGCATACGGTGCGCGACATCAAGGGCACGGGCAACCAGCTGACACTCGCGACCCAGGCCGGCGTCATCCCGGTCAGCGCCATCGGCAATCGCTGGACCCTGCGCGCCAACGCGCCGACCAGCCGCGCCTTCGACACGGAGCGCGTCGATGCCCTGCTCGCCGCGCTGGGCCTGGCGCGCGCCGACCTTGCCGCCGATCCGCTGTGGGTCAATACCGGCATGGAGCAGTTGCTGGTGCCCCTCGTATCCAAGGACGCGGTGCACAAGGTGCGGGGCGGCCAGGGCCTGGCCGAGTTCGCGGCGGCCAGCGGCGTCAAGGTCTACGTGTTCTCGCCGCTGGACGAAGCGGAAATGCTGACCCGTTTTTTCTTCGACCGCAGCCCGGGCCTGATCGGCGAAGACCCGGCCACCGGTTCGGCCTGCGCCAACCTGGGCGGCTACGCGGTGCTCACCGGCCGCAAGGGGCCGCTGGCGCGCACCCTGCGCCAGGGGGAGTACACCGGCCGCTCCTCGCTGCTGCACCTGGCGGTATCGGCGGATCAGCGCATCCTGGTCAGCGGTGAGGTGATCGAGTTGGGGCGGGGACACGTCGATATTTGAAGCCAGGGAAATACGGAATAAGTGGGCTACGCCCCCCACTTACGTTTCGCAACCCCCGATTCCAGAGCGAACGTGATGTCACATCGCACGGCTTTTGGGGCTTGATCAGCGTTTCCCTAGGTGTAGCCGACTTCACGCTGATGTCTGATCGCCAGAACCACTACCTCATCCATGGCCTCGTCGTAGTCATACAAAGCCAGGTAGCCGGATTCCCCCTTTGAGATCACCAGTTCCCGCAAGGAAAATTCGGCCGGCCTTCCGATCAGTGGATGGGTGACGAGGATGCCCAGTCCGTCACGAATGACTGTGATAGCTTGCGTTGCCCATTGCATATTTTCCCGGGCAAGAAAATCAAACAGGCGCTCCAGGTCTTCCTTGGCATTTTCGGAGACAATTACCCGGGCCATTTTTTCAACTTGGGTTTGGACGCCCTGGCACCTTGTATCTTTGCATCAAAATATGCAAAGACGTCATTCGCTTCGTATCCCATCCGGGTACGCGCAAAGTCTTCCCTGGCCTTAAGGGCGGATGCGACATAATCCTGGCGCTGTTCCTGCGCGGACACGCCCTTCTCCAGCAAATCGATCATCAAGGCATGCGGCGAACGGTTTGTTTTTTCGGCAACGGCGACAATGCGCACCTTCAGTTCTTCCGGCAGTTTCAGGGAAGTCGTGGACATGGCGGACAAGCTCCTAAGTCAGTGTTACCATGGTAACACCTGACGCAATTTTCACTCAAGATTCATGAAAGTCATCATCCTCGGCGGCGGCATTGGCGGTTTGGCGACCGCGCTTTCCCTGCACGCCGCCGGCATCCCCTGCCGGGTCTACGAATCCTCGCCCGAGATCAAGCCGCTGGGCGTGGGCATCAATGTGCTGCCGCATTCGGTGCGCGAGCTGAAGGAACTGGGCCTGCTGCCCAGACTCGACGAAATCGGCATTCGCACCCAGGAGCTGGTCTACGCCACCAAGCGCGGCGAGATCGTCTGGCGCGAGCCCCGCGGCGAGTTTGCCGGCTACAACTGGCCGCAATTCTCCGTGCATCGCGGGCACCTGCAGATGATGCTGTATGAAGCCGTGATCGAGCGCCTGGGCGCCGATGCGGTGGTCACCGATCACGAAGCCGTCAATGTCACGCAGGATGCGGGCAGCGCCACCGCGCACTTCAAGAGCCGCAGCACCGGCGCGGCCCTGCCTTCGGCAAGCGGCGACCTGGTGATCGCCGCCGACGGCATCCACTCGAACATCCGCGCCAAGTTCTACCCCGACGAAGGTCCACCGGTGTGGAGCCGGCGCATCCTCTGGCGCGGCACCACCATCCGCAAGCCCTTTCTCACCGGCGCCTCGATGGTGCTGGCCGGCTACGCCTGGAAGAAGTGGGTGTGCTACCCGATCCGGCAACTGGACGGCGGCATGCAGATGATCAACTGGATCGCCGAACTGACCTTCGATTCCACCTCGATCCACGCCCCGGAAGACTGGAACCGCTTGGGCAAGCTCGAGGATTTCATGCCGGACTTCGAGAAATGGAACTTCGACTGGATGCCGGTGGCCGACATCATTCGCGGCGCGCAGAGCGTCTACGAGTATCCGATGAGCGACCGCAACCCGGTGCCCTCGTGGATCTTCGGCCGCGTCGCGCTGCTCGGCGACGCCGCGCACGCCATGTACCCGATCGGCTCGAACGGCGCCTCCCAGGCCATCCTCGACGCGCGCCGACTCGCCTATGAACTCGCCACCAAGAGCGACTTCGCCTCCGCGTTCGCCGCCTATGACGCCGACCGTCGCCCCGCCACCGCCAAGCTGCTGGAATTGACCCGCGCCGAAGGCCCGGACGCGGTGCTGCAACTGGTCGAGGACCGCGCGCCGGACGGCTTCGCGGACCTGGAGACCGTCGTTCCCCTGGCCGAGCGCGAAGCCGTGGCCGCGCGCTACAAGACAGCGGCGGGCTTCGACCGCGAGTTGCTCAACAGCAAGCCCTCGCTCGCGGCCCGCCGGCGCGATGCGGCGTAGCGCGGAGTTCGCCGGAACGGCAGGCCGCAAGCGTCCTCATTTGCGCGCGCCGTCAGGCGCGTCAGGGTGTTGACAAAGGGGGTTTCCCCCTTTGAATCTCCCAAAATTTGAGGCCGTTGCGCAGGAGTTTGCGTTACGCCAATTGCGACAACCTGCTTTGCCAGCGGCCAGGCCCGTGCTATTCTGGCCGCCGGTCATTCAAGCGCTGATAATCCTCTCCATGCCGCATCGTTTTGCCTTCGCCACCACTCGCCGCGCCTCAAGCGCGGCGCGCGTGTCGGCGCGGGCGCAAAGCGTCGCGGACTCCAGCGCCAAAAAACCGCTGCTCATCTGACGGGCAGCCGCTGTCCGTCGGGTGAGCATCCGGCGCGACAGGTTTTCCTCGCAAGTCCTTTTCCTTTCCCGCCGCGTGCGCGCCCTTCGGGCCGAGCGGAAAAACGTCGCCCCTTCACCGACGAAAGGAAGCATATGGACTTGTTTACCGGCCTCTGGATCCCCCTGATCACGCCGTTCCGAAACAACCGCATCGACACGGCCGCACTGGAAAAACTCGTGGAGATGGCCGCACGCGCGGGCTGCCGCGGCCTGGTGGTATGTGGCACCACCGGCGAGCCTGCCACGCTGTCGGCGAAGGAGAAACGCGAGATCCTCGCCTGCGTGCAAGCCTGCAACCAGGGGCGCCTCGGTATTGTCATTGGTGTCAGCGGCATTGATACGCAAGAAGTGGCGCAGGAAGCGCGACAGTGGTCGGAGACCGGCATCGATGGTCTGCTGGTAAGCAGCCCTTACTATGTGCGGCCTTCGCAAGAGGGCATCCGCCTGCATTTCGAGGAGGTGGCGCGGCATGCGGGCGTACCGATCGCGATCTACAACATCCCCTACCGCACCGGGGTGAACATCGGGCTGGACACCTTGAAACGCCTGGCGGAAAACCCGCGCTTTGTGGCGGTGAAGGAATCCGGCGGCGGCAACCTTGACCAGCTGTTCGACCTGATCGCCCAGACACCGCTCAAGATACTCACCGGCGAAGACCATCTGGTATTCGTCAATGCCTGCCTGGGCGGGCACGGCGCGATCGCGGCGGCGGCGCACCTGCGGCCCGACCTTTACGTGCGGACCTTGCAACTGGTCGAAGCTGGGCGTATCGCCGAGGCACGCAGCACCTTCGCGCCGCTGGTACCGCTGATCCGCGCGCTGTTCGCCGAGCCCAATCCCGGCCCGGTGAAAGCGGCGCTGGCCCTGCGGGGGCTGATCAGCGAGGAGTTGCGCCTGCCGATGACGCCGGTTTCACGCGCCTGCCGCGAGCAGTTGCGCGGCCTGTTGCAGGGGGCCGGCGCGCTATAGCGCCGCCGGCTTGTGCAGGTGCTGCGCGGCCTGGCGCCGCGCAGCCACCCGCCCGGTGGCCAGCACCATCAGTATCCCGCAGCCCACCAGGGCGGTGGCGACCCAGCTCAAGGGCGTAAAGCCGTGCGCCGCGATCAGCACGCCGCCGGCGGCCCCGCCCAGGGCCTGGCCCAGGTAGATGCCGGAGGAGTTCAGCGCCACGGAGGCTGAGGCCAGATGCGGCGCGGTGCCGACCAGGCGCGCCTGCTGCGCCATGTTGGCGGCGAATACGCCCAGGCCCCACAGCGCGGCGGCCAACATGGTGAGCGGCAGGCTGCCGTGCGCCAAGCCCCAGGTCGCGAGGCCGGCGAGAATGAAGCACAGCGCGGTGACGATCACGCGCGGCGCGCCGAGCCGGTCGATGGTGCGCGAGCCGATCATGTTGCCGGTGACGCCCGCCGCGCCCAGCCAGAGGAACAGCATGCTCACCATCTGCGGACTGGCGGCGAGCGACTCCTTGAGCACCGGCGCGAGATAGGAATACAGCACGAACTGCCCGGTGCCGTGCACGACCGTGGTCGCCACCACCAGCAGCACGACAGGGTTGCTGCCCAACTGCCGCCAGGCACGGCCATCCATCGGCGCCACATGCAGGCCGCGCGGAATCGCCAGCCAGACCCAGGCGGTACCGACCAGCGACAGCAGGCCGATGACGACAAACGCGGCGCGCCAGCCAAAGTGCGCGCCCAGCAGCGAGCCGAGCGGCACCCCCAGCACGGTGGAGAGCGAAAAGCCGAGGAACACCGCGCCGATCGCGCTGCCGCGTTCGTGCGCCGGCACCAGCAGGCCGGCCGTGGCCACCGCCTGCGGCGTGATGATGGCGGCCGCCGCGCCGGTGAGCACCCGCAGCAGCATCAGCACGCCATAACCCGGCGCCGCCGCCGCGGCGAAATGCAGCAAGGCGTAGAGCAGCAGCGCGGAGGCAAGCAGCACGCGCCGCTCGATCCGGCTCGTCAGCCACGCGAGCAATGGCGCGCCGATCGCCAGCGCCAGGGAATAGCCGGACAGCAGTTGCCCGGCCACCTGCACCGGCACGTGCAGGTCGGCCGTCAGCTCATTGAGCAGCCCGGCGACGATGAAGCCGCCGCTGCCGATGATGAAGTTGCCAAAACTTAAGGGAAGGAGTCTTGCTCGCATGGGAAAAAGAGAATAGCCCATCGCTCCCCGCCTCGCTTGCAAGGGGGAAGGTCCGGAAAATTGGAAAGGAGAGTTGGAGCTGTCGCCGGGGGCCGGTGCCGGATAGCGTGCGCCGCGCGAGGGCGGCTACTCGAGGTCGAGTTTGGGAACTATGCGGGCCGTGCGCCCCGGAGGGTAGCGTATAGGAATTTTAAGCGCTGCGCAGAGCCTTGCCCAGAGGCATTTCCGACAGAAACCGTGGCAAAAGCGCCAACCTGTTCGGGCCCGCGCAGGCGGACCTTCGTTCGCGGCTCAATCCGGTTTGATGCCGGCCTTTTGCACCAGCGCCGCGTAGCGCGCCGATTCGCTCCTGATCATCGCCGCCAGTTCGGCGGACGTGTTGCCTACCGGCTCGGCGCCCAGGCCTGCGAGCTTCTCGCGAATCTCGGGCAGTTGCACGATGCGCGCGACTTCGTGTTGCAATTTGGTGACGATATCGTTCGGTGTACCGCTCGGTGCCATCAGCGCATACCAGGAGACCGCCTCGAAGCCCGGCAGACCCTGCTCGGCCACGGTGGCGATCTCCGGCGCGGCGGCGTTGCGCTTGCCGCTGGCGATGCCCAGCGCGCGCAGCTTGCCGGCCTTGACCTGCGGCAGCGCCGAGGAGCTTTGCGCGAACATCATGCTCACTTGCCCACCAAGCAAATCCTTCATCGCCGGGCCGGTACCGTTGTAGGGCACGTGCAGAAGGTCGATACCGGCCATCGACTTGAGCAGCTCGCCCGCCATGTGCGGCTGGCTGCCGTTGCCCGGCGAGGCATAGCTGAGCTTGCCGGGGTTGGCCTTGGCATAGGCGATCAGCTCGGTGACGGATTTGACCGGCACCTCGAGCCCTACCACCAGCACGTTCTGCACCGCCGCCATCAAGGTGACGGGCGCAAGGTCGCGCTGCACATCGTAGGGGAGCTTGTACATGTGCGGGTTGACCACCAGGTTGCCGTTCGGCGCGACCAGCAGTGTATAGCCGTCCGGCGCGGCTTTGGCGCCCAGGTCCATGCCGATGTTGCCGGCGCCGCCTGGGCGGTTGTCTACCACCACCGCCTGGCCCCAAACCTCTGTGAGCTTGGCGCCGATCAGGCGCGGCAGCAGATCGGCCGGGCCGCCCGGCGGGTACGGGACGATCACGCGGATCGGCTTGGCGGGGTAGGTCTGTGCTTGCGCGGCCCCGGCAAGGAGACCGGCGGCGGCGAGAATCAAAGCGGAAAGGATGCGCATCAAAGGCTCCGGAAGACGGACATGAACTGCTTGCAATATTCTTACCAGGCCTCGCCCGCGGCATCGATCGCCAGCGCACGCTCGCGCGTCGGCACATAGTCTTCCGGGCGCGTGACGGCGAAGCGCTTGAGCAGCAGCGTGCCGCGCGCGCCCTCCAGTTCGGGCGCCTCCCCGACCGCAAGCAGGGCCTGGCGCAGCGCATCGAGCACCCCGGGAGCCAGCGCGCCGGTCGCCAACAGCGGCGGCATGGCGGTGAAATCGGTGCAGGCGATCACCCGCACCTGGCCCGCGAAGCCCGGCTCGAGGTGACGCAGCAGATCGTGCACGTAACCGTCCAGCGGCCCCACATCGATACGCCCATCGGCCAGCGCCGCGATCACCCCGCGCGCATGGATCAGGTCGCCGGTAATGCTCCCATACAGTTCGCGCGCGGGCTTGCCGAAGCGCTGCAGGTAATGGCGCAAGGCGTAATAGCCCGATTGCGAGTCGCGCACGGTGTAGCCCAGCCGGCCGCCGAAGATGTCCTCGAACTTTTCATAGTTCGCATCGGCGCGCACGGCCAGATCGGTGCAGTAAACGGCGCGGTCGGCGTAGCGGGGCAGCGATGGGACCGGCGCGGCGATCAATTGCGGCGTGGGCGCGCGCAGCGAATACGGCAGGCCGCACATGAAGGTGAGTCCCAGGTCGTCGCGCGCCCACAGTTGCGCCATCGGCGCGGGGGCATCATGGTCCAGATGAGTCCAGTCCAGCCCGGCGCGGCGCAGCACCCAGCCGAGTACCTCCTGCCACGCCGCTTTCGCCGCGGGCGCCGGCGCGTACATGCGCGCGTTGACGATCATCGCGCCGCCTCCGGCACTTACTCGAACACCAGCATCTGCCCGACGTCCTCGCGCCGCGCCTTGTCCAGGATCGCCGCGCCCAGCGCGATGTCGGAGAGCGACAGGCCGCGATGCCAGAACAGGATCGTCTCGTCATCGCTCTCGCGCCCGGACTTGAGGCCCGCGACGATCTGCCCGAGTTCCGCGTGCAGATTCGCTTCCGAGAGCCGCCCGCTGTCCACGTGCGCACGCAAGGCGCCGTAAGGGCCCGCTTTGGCCTGGCCCCAATGGTCCATCACGAACTTGTCGATGATGTCGGTGAGGGACAGCTCGACCGCGCTCATGGTGCCGTAGGGCATCACCAGGGCGCCGCGCTTGATCCATTCCGTCTTGAGCATGGGCGCCGGCTTTTCCAGGCGCGAGGCTTCGACCACGATGTCGGCGCCACGCACGCAGGACTCCCAGTCTTCCGTGACAGTGATCTTCTTGCCCAGGTCGCGCGCAAGTTTCTCGGCGAAGGCATTGCGCGATTCCGGCCGGCGCGAGTGCACGCGGATCTCGTCGAAACCGAACAGGGAGTCGAGCAGGCGCACGTTCCAGTAGGCAGTGCCGCGCGCGCCGATATGGCCCAGCACCTTCGAGTCCTTGCGCGCCAGGTGCTTGGCACCGAGCGCGGTGATGGCGCCGGTGCGCGCGTCGGTGATCCAGGTGGCGTTGATCAGGGCCACCGGCGCGCCGGTACGCGGGTCGAACAGGTTGAGCATGCCAAGTTCAGAGGGCAGGCCATGCTTGTAGTTGTCGACATAGTCACTGACAATCTTCACGCCGGCGTAGCCGAGCGGGGCGACATAGCCGCGCAGCACGTTGAAGTGGCCGTTGAAGGCTTTGTCGGCGGTCAGGTGCACGCGCGGCTCGATGCTGACCTCGCCCTTGCCCTGCGCGGCCAGGCCGGCTTCCACCGCAGCGAGGATTTCGGCGTCGGTGAGCGCGAGTTTTTCGATGTCCGGGCCGTTGATGTAGCGCAGCGAGAGCGTCATTCCAGTTCGCTGCGCATCAGGCGCTCGAAGCTGATGGTCGCCACATCGCCCGGCGTCGTGCTGGCGGGAGTCGCGCACGGCTCTTCATCAAAAGCGATGTCGCCGTCCGCGTCCGGCTGCCCGGTCACCCTCAGCGAAGCGAAGGGATGCAGATTGCGGTCCATCAGGTGCGAAGGGGTGATGTTGGCCAGGCTGGTGAACAGGGACTCGGTGCGGCCCGGGTACTTGCGCTCCCAGTCGTGCAGCATCGCCTTGATCTCCTTGCGCTTGAGGTTCTCCTGCGAACCACACAGATCACAAGGGATGATCGGGAACTGCTGGTTCTGCGCGTAGCGTTCCAGGTCCTTCTCGTTGTTGTAGGCGAGGGGACGGATGATGATGTTCTTGCCGTCGTCCGACATCAGCTTGGGCGGCATGCCCTTGAGCTTGCCACCGAAGAACATATTGAGGAACACGGTCTCGAGAATATCGTCGCGGTGATGGCCCAGCGCGATCTTGGTCGCACCCAGCTCGCCCGCCACCCGATACAGAATGCCGCGGCGCAGGCGCGAGCACAGCGAGCAGGTGGTCTTGCCTTCGGGGATCAGACGCTTGACGATCGAGTAGGTGTCCTGGTTCTCGATGTGGAAGGGCACGCCCTTGCGGGTCAGGTACTCGGGCAGGATGTGCGCCGGGAAGTTCGGCTGCTTCTGGTCCAGGTTGACGGCGATGATGTCGAAGTCGATCGGCGCGCGCTCCCTGAGGATCAGCAATATCTCCAGCATCGAATAGCTGTCCTTGCCGCCGGACAGGCACACCATCACCTTATCGCCGTTCTCGATCATGTTGAAATCGACGATGGCCTGGCCGGTCAGGCGGATCAGGCGCTTTTCCAGCTTGCGCGCTTCCAGGGCCTGCTTCTGCTCCTTGCGGGTCAGCGCGGCTTGCGGGGTTTCGGCGGTTTCCGCGGTTTCCGCGTTTTCGTTAACCAGCACGGCACTCATGGTTCATCTCTCAAAGATAAATCGACCGGCCGCCATCGACGGCCAGTATCTGCCCCGTCACATACGGAGCATCGGTGAAATAAAAACCTACCGCGCGCGCGATTTCTTCCGCGCCGCCCACCCGTCCCAGCGGGGTGGCGGCGAGGATGCGCGCGCGCTCGGCCGCATCCAGCTGTCCATCCTCCGGCCATTCGATCGGCCCGGGAGACACGCCGTTGACCCGCACCTGCGGCGCCAACTCGATCGCCAGGGCCCGCGTCAGTCCGGCCAGCCCCGCCTTGGCGGCGTTGTAGACCAGGTAATTCTTCAGCGGACGGTCGGCATGGATGTCCACGATATTGACGATCGTCCCACTGTTCCTGCGCAATTCCTCCGCCGCCGCCTGCGCCAGAAACAAGGGCGCCTGCAGGTTGCTCGCCATCAGGTCGCTCCACTGCGCGGCGGTAATCTCGCCCAGCGGCGTGGGATAAAACCCCGAGGCATTGTTTACCAGCCCGTCCAACCGTCCCCACGCACCCACCACTTCGGCCATGAAGGCCGGATACGCCTCGATGCGCGCCAGCTCCAGTCCCAGGGCCCGCGCCGAATCCGCGCGCTGCGCATTCAGTTCGGCAGCCAGCTGGTCGGCGTCCGCGTTGTGGTCGCGATAATGAACCAGCACATTCGCGCCCAGCCCGTGCAGGCGCCGCGCGATGGCCGCGCCCACCCGGCGGGCGGCGCCGGTGATCAGGATGGCTTTTCCTGCGAGAGGCTGCATACGCCTGGCTGGTTTCCGGTCAAGCCTTGGGGAAATACTGATTCAGTGGGCTACGCCCCCCTCACTTGCGTTTCGCAACCCCCGATTCCAGAGCGAGGATGATGTCACCTCGCACGGCTTTAGAGACTTGTTCAGCGCTATCTTGTAATTTTACGCTGTTCGCGCCCGGCCGGCTTACGCCGCCGCCCATTCCCGCAAGGCTAGGGCCGCCCGGGCCACCAGGGCGTCCTGGTCGAAGGTGCCGGGCGCGTGCCTGAAGATGCGCAGGGATCGGTACCAGGGCGTGGATTCTCCCTTGTCGCCCCAGCGCCACTCATAGTCAGGCCGCGCCAGCATCCACACCGGCAGGCCCAGCGCGCCGGCCAGGTGCACGGTGGAAGTGTCAACGCTGATCACCAGGTCAAGCTGGTGCATCAGGGCGCCGGTGGCGTAAAAGTCGGTCAGGTGGCGGCTTGCCTCCAGCAGCCGGTGCTCCCCGAGCCCGGCAAGCGCCTGGGCATCCTCGGTAAGCGCCACCCACTCGATGCCGGGTACCTCGAACAGCGGCGCCAGGCGCCCGAACGGGATGCTGCGCTTGGCGTCGAAGTGCATGGGCCGTCCGTACCAGCGCAAGCCGACCCGCTTGATCCCGGGCCGCCGCGGCGGCAGCCAGGTACTCGCCTCGGCGATATCCTGCGGCGCGATGCACAGGCAGGCATCGTGGCGGGGCACATCGGCATTGCCGGAACCCAGCGCCAGCGGCAGGCGCATGGTGCTGATCTGCCAGTCGCAGACCGCGCGGTCCGGCTCACCCTCGAAAATGATGTCGAACCAGCCGGTCTGGCGCGCCAGGCGCGACAGGGGCGGGGCGATATGCAGCGCCAGGCGGGCGCCGGGCTCGCGCTCGCGCAGTTGCCCGACAAAGCGCAGGAACTGCATCACATCGCCATAGCCATAAGCGCAGATGATCAACAGGCGTTGCGACCCCAGCGGCTCTCCCTGCCAGACCGGGCAAACCTGCGCCTGTGGATAGGCACCCACCAGCTCGTCGGCCCGCGCGTAGACCTGCCAGCCCTCGCGCAAGGCCCCCTGCCCGAGCAGGGTCACCGCGGTCAGGCCGATCGCCAGCAGGGAATCGGGGTTGAGCGCAAGGGCGCGCCGGAACAAGGCGAGCGACTCATCGTGGCGGCCTTGCCAGGCGCGCACATTGCCCAGCAGGACCAGGCCGCTGATCGTATCGGGCATCAGCCCATTGGCGCGCTCGGCAAGCATGGCGGCGCGCGCCAGATCGCCATGGTCGTAAACGCATTCGCCCAGCATCAGGGCGGCGCGCGCGGCGTAGCGATCGGTACCCTGTGCCAGTTCGGTCAGCAAGGGCTCGGCGCGTGCGTAATCGCCGTTGCGCAGCCACACGTCGGCGCGCAGCATGCGGTCGATCTCCCGCATCGGGCCCTGCTGCAGGGCGCGGACCGCTTCCTCGACCAGCGCGGCCTCGGCGCCATGCGCCATCAGGCGCACGGTCTCGGCACGGGCGTCCACCACGGCCAGATCCGGCCAGGCATAGGGCGGCGCCGTGTCGGCGGCAAGCCAGCGCCGCAGCACTTCGTCCGGCTCGCGTCTCCCGGACAATCCGGAGCCGTGCTTTCCAAACTGCGAAAAAATCCGGTTCAGCAGTGACATGCGTGTGGCTGGCGGGAGCGCCGGCGCGGCCGGCGGGAAAGAAGAAATGGAAGAAGCGGGAGTCCCCGAACCCGTCATTCGGGTGCGTCGCTCGGGTTGGATACAGCGGCGCGCAAGCCCGCAGAGGACTTGCGGATTCTACGCCCATCGCGCATAGTGCGCGGCCTATGGCCCTACCTGAACCCGACGCGGCCGCCCTGGCGCACAGCGCGCGGGTGGCGGACGCCATCCGTGCCGAGATCATCGCGGCGGACGGCTGGATCTCCTTCGCCCGCTACATGGAACTGGCCCTGTACGCGCCCGGCCTGGGCTACTACGCGGCGGGCGCCGCCAAGTTCGGCGCGGCCGGCGACTTCGTCACCGCGCCGGAAATCTCCTCCCTGTTCGGCCAGGCGCTGGCGCGCCAGGTGGCGCAGGTGCTGGAAGCGAGCAGCCCGCAAGTGCTGGAGTTCGGCGCGGGTACCGGCAAGCTGGCCGCCGACGTGTTGAAAGCCCTGGGAGACGCTTGCGAGGCCTATGCCATCCTCGAGCCTTCGCCTGATTTGCGCGAACGTCAGGCCGAAACCTTGCGCCGCCTCGTCCCGGCGCACGCCGGCAAGGTCAGCTGGCTTGACGCCCTGCCCCCGGCCTTTTCCGGCTGCATGCTCGCCAACGAAGTGCTCGATGCCATGCCGGTGTACCTGGTGCGGATCGGCGCCGGGGCGATCGCCGAGCGCGGCGTGTCGCTCGACGCGCAAGGCAACTTCAGCTACGACGACCGGCCCGCGCAAGGCGCATTGCTGGAGGCCGCGCGCGCCCTGCCCCTAGAAGGCTATGACGGATACCTGACGGAAGTGAACCTCGCCGCCCGGGCCTGGACCGCCAGCCTGGCCGCCAGCCTGACGCGCGGCGCCGCCCTGTTGATCGACTACGGCTTCCCCGCCCGCGAGTACTACCACCCGCAGCGCCATCGCGGCACCCTGATGGCGCATTACCGGCACCACGCGCACGCCGACCCGTTTTTCCTCCCCGGCCTGAACGACCTGACGGCGCACGTCGACTTCAGCGCCATCGCCGACGCGGCCGAAGGCGCCGGCTTCGACCTGCTGGGCTACGCCAGCCAGGCCAGTTTCCTGATCGACTGCGGTATCGCCGACCTGCTGGCGCGAGTGCCGGCCTCGGACAGCGCGCGCTATTTGCCGCTGGCCAACCAGGCGGGACGCCTGCTCTCGCCCGCCGAGATGGGCGAGTTGTTCAAGGTGACGCTGATCGGCCGCAACCTGGACATCGCGGCGCTGGGCTTTCGGAGCGGCGACCGCACGGCACGCCTCTAAAGCGGGCGAACCAGAAAACAAATCAAGCACATTTATTCTTGCGCCGGATCGCGCAGCGCCGCCGTGCAACCACAACAATGCGCGCCATCCCAAAGCCCAAAAACGTGGGCGCAACCGATTGACAGGACATGGCCTGATTCCTCGCAAAATGGCCTGTCATTTCATTCAGAAAATTAATATATTCTTCTTTAGTGGTATTCTTTTTGCATATTTCACTTGGCACAACCCTTCAAACATTTCACATCTCAAGCTTGGGAAGAAAGGGGAAGACCATGGACCTCAAACGCTACTTCGTCACAATGATCGGCCTCTCCCTGCTGGCAGGCACCGGCCCGGGAGCCGCGCAAACGCCGCCCGCCAAGGGCGCGCCCTCCAGCAAGCCACGCCTGATTTTCGCTGTCAGCGAGGGCACCTCGGGCGGCATCGACGCCGCCGAGGCGCTGCTCAAATATCAGCCGCTGGCCGGCGTGATCGAAAAGGCCTTGAACGCGGAAGTCTCCGTGGTGCTGGCGCGCGACTTCGGCAAGCTTGAAGAAAACATGCAAAAGCAGGCCTATGACCTGGTGATGGCCCGTCCCAGCGACTATCCGGCGCGCGGCATCCGCGACTACAAGTACACCCTGGTCACCACCGCCAATCCGGACGGCATGTGCACCTTCATCGTGCCCAAGGATTCGCCGCTGAAAAAAATCGAGGAGGCCAAGGGCTTGCGCATTGCCCTGCCCGAGACCACCTCCTACATGGCCAAATTCTGCCGCGCCGAACTGCGCGACCACGGCATCGACGCGGCCAAGGAACCCAAGCTGCAATACCAGCGCGAGCAGGACGTGGTCGGCTACAGCATCGAAACCGGCATTGCCGACGTCGGCGGGGTCGCCTCCTATTCAGGCGTGGCGCGCAATTGGGAGAAAAAAGGCGGCCGCGTGCTCCACCGCAGCATCAAGCAGCCCTATTTTCCGATGATCGCCGGGCCGCGCATCGCCGCGGCCGACGTTGCCCGCCTGAAGGAGGCGCTGACCGCCCTGGAGAAAAGCGACGAAGGCAAGAAGGTGCTCACCATCATCGGCATCCAGGGCTTTGTGCCGGGGGAGGACAAGCGCCTGCTCGACCTGCTCAAGTGGCTGGGGGCCTGATCCCCCAAGCGCCCGCCTTGCCCTTTCCTTAGCGCTTGGGCACGTCCATGCCGCGCTTGACGGCCGGGCGCGCGCTGATCGCATCGAACCAGCGCTTCACGTTGGGGAAGTCATTCAGGTCGACCTGGTGCCACTCGTGGCGCGCGATCCACGGATAGGTGGCGATGTCGGCAATGGTGTATTCGCCGGCCGCCAGGTAGGTTTCGGTGGACAGGTGCTTATCCAGCACGCCGTACAGGCGGCGGGTTTCGCGGCTGTAGCGCTCGATGCCGTAGGGCACCTGCTCCTTGGCGGAGCGGATGAAATGGTGCGCCTGGCCGAACATCGGGCCGACGCCGCCCATCTGGAACATCAGCCATTGGAGGGCATCGAACTTGCCACGCGGGCTCTCGGGCAGGAACTTGCCGGTCTTGCCGGCCAGGTAGACCAGGATAGCGCCGGATTCCATCATCGAGATCGGCCTGCCGTCCGGCCCTTCGGAATCGACGATCGCGGGAATCTTGCTGTTCGGGTTGATCGCCATGAACTCGGGGGTGAACTGCTCGTCCCGGCCGATGTTGATTTCGTGGACGTTGTAGGCCAGGCCGCATTCCTCCAGCATCACGGAAACCTTGCGGCCGTTGGGCGTGGTCCAGGTGTACAGGTCGATCATGTAGCGCTCCGGGGCAATTGGGGCCGCTAAGCTAACATGGTTTGGCGCCCGGCCAAGCGGCCCGGAATGCATGGCGCGGATTACGCAGGCTGCCCGCGTACAATGCACTTGATGTTCAAGTGGCTGCTGGTTTTCGTCATCTGCTCGGTGCTGTTCTCGACCCTGCGTCCCTGGTTCGCCAAATTCGGCGTGGGCAGCATGCCGGGCGACTTCCGCTTTCGCGTCCGCGAAAAGACCATCCTGATCCCGCTCGGCTCGACCCTGTTTTTCAGCCTGTGCTTCTGGGGCCTGGGCAAGCTGATCTAGCTCCCGGACCAAAGGCTCCCGGCGCAGGGCCGGGACCGATAAAAGGCTCCCGGCGCAAGGCCGGGAGCAAGCGTCACCACAGAGGGGAAGTGACGGAGGAGGAAAGGATTGGGGGGTTTTTGCTTGCGGGCGCGCGCCGCCTATTTTGTGGACTCGCCCTTGGCGGCCTGGCGCTTTTCCATCGTGGCGCGGATTTCGTCCGGTGTAATGAAACCGTCCTTGTTGGCGTCGATGGTGTCGAAATTCTTGGCGATGCGCGGCATGCCGGCGTCGGCCTCGGCCTTGCTGAGTTTGCCGTCACCATTCGTGTCGGCCTTCTTGAAGCGCTGATCGAAAGCCTGGCGCATCTTTTCGGGGTCGCGCATACCGGCACCCGCCTTGCCATCCTGGGCGTGGACCAGCAGGGGCGCGAGGGCGGTGAGGCTGCCGAGGCAGAAAATGGCGAGGGTCTTGCGCATGGGTGGCTCCCGGAAAATGTTGGTATGGGAACCACTGTAGGCCAGGCCGATGCGCACCGCCAGGGGCGGAAACAAAGCGTTACACGATTTACGGCTATGCAGCTTTTTGTAACTTATTGGCTGCCCAAGGCGCGTGCAATCGCCTCGATGCGCGCCGCATGCAGGGCTTGCGCGATCGCCTGCGGATTCGGCTGGGTGCGCGCGATCGCGCCCGCGTCGAGACCGCGCGCCGCATCCAGCGCGGTCTGCAGGCGCTTCACCGCGCCCTGGTAGTTCGCCTCGCCGCGCGCGCCTTCGGCGTAGACGTGGGCGACAGCGGCCAGCGACAAAAAGCGTGCCGGCTGGCGCAGGCCGTCGCAGCGCTGCACCAGTTCGGCCAAGCCGGCGGCATCGAGTTGCGCGGCCCGTGCAAACGCCTCCGCATTGCGCGCGTGGATCAGCGCGAGGTCGCGGCAGTCGCTCGGCACGCGCACGCGTTCGCACAGGGCTTGCAGGCGTACCTCCCCGAGCGCGCCGGCGAACGCAGCGAAGCGCACCGGCAGGCCCAAGTCCAGTTGCGCCGCCTTGGCCAGCGCCAGCATGTTGGCGCCTTGCGCATTCCACGGCATCGCTTCGGGCATCACCCGCGCCAGCGCGCCGCACTCGTCAAGCACGGCGAACATGCGTACCGGGTCCTTCTCCATCAGCCCGCGCGCCACTTCCTGCCAGACGCGCTCGGGCACCAGGGCATCGACCTCGCCCTCTTCGGTCATGCGGCGCATCAGCGCCATGGTCTCGGGCGCCACGGAAAAACCGAAACGGGCGGCGAAGCGCGCGCAGCGCAGGATGCGCACCGGGTCCTCGATGAACGCAACGCCGACGTGACGCAGCACCCCGGCCTTGAGATCGGCCTGGCCCTTGTAGGGATCGACAATCACCCCATCCTCGCCGCGCGCCATCGCGTTGACGGTGAAATCGCGCCGCGCCAGATCGTCCTCCAGCGTGACGCCGGCATCGGTATGGAACACGAAGCCCTGATAGCCGGGCGCGGTCTTGCGCTCGGTGCGGGCCAGGGCGTACTCCTCGTGCGTGCCCGGATGCAGGAACACCGGGAAGTCGCGCCCCACCGGCTTGTAGCCCTGCGCGATCAACTCGTCCGGCGTGGCGCCGACCACCACGTAGTCGCGGTCGGACACCGGCAGGTTCAGGAGTTCGTCGCGTACCGAGCCGCCGACCTGGTAGATCTTCATCGCCACCTTCTAGGCGTAGAGCGTGTCGTAGCGCGCCTGCGGATGATTCTCCGCCACCGCAAGCTGCGCGAGCTTGGCCATGGCAGGCGCGGCCAGCATGGACTGCTGATACCGCGTCGCCACGCCCTCAAGCGCGACGCCGTAGGTCTGGAAGCGGAACACCACCGGGCCATACATTGCATCGGCAATCCCGAAGCTCGCGCCGAACAGGTAGGGGCCGCCCGAGCGTTGCACGCACTCGCTCCAGATCGCCGCCACGCGCGCAACGTCGGCGGCCGCTTCAGGCGTCATCCCCTTGCCGGGAAAGCGGTTGCGGATGTTCATCGGCATCCTGCCGCGCAGGCTGGAAAAGCTCGAATGCATCTCGGCGCTCACCGAGCGGGCGCGGGCGCGCGCGGCGGCATCCTTCGGCCACAAGGCCTTGTCCGGAAATTTCTCGGCCAAGTATTCGCAGATGGCGAGCGAATCATGCACGGTGAGCTCGCCGTCGATCAGCACCGGCACGGTCCCGGAGAGCGAGACGCGCGCGATCTTCTCCTTGGTATCGGGCTCGGCGAGCAGGATGGTCTCTTCCTCGAAGGCAATCCCGGCGGCGGTGAGCAGCAGCCAGGGACGCATCGACCAGGAGGAATAATTCTTGTCACCGGCGATCAGCTTGAGCATCTCGACTCTCTTGTTGATGTTGTTGTTGCGTGTATATCTCGCGCTCCGGCGCGAGGTGGTGCGGGGAAACTGGTTCAGCGCCCCGCGTGGTCGCGGTAACGCATCAGCCGCCCACGCGGCGTGTTGGCGCTGCGGTAGGCCGGCACCTCGGCTTCCATCGCGACCGGATGAATCCCCAGTTCCGGCGCGACCGGCCCGGCCATCAGGTTGTCGATCGACAGGCTGTCGAGATTGTCGCGCGACAGCGGCGGGCTGGGCAGCCATTCCAGGAACCAGGCCTGCAGGTAGGCCAGGCTATTGGGTAGCGCGATCACCGGACGCGGATGGCCACTCACCTGGCCGGCGTACTCGACCAGCTGGCGCAGGGAGTAGACCTTGGGCCCGGCCAGCTCGTAGGTCTTGCCGAACGTGGCGCGGTTGTCCAGCGCATTGACCACCGCATCCGCGACATCTTCCACCCACACCGGCTGCAGCTTCGCGTCGGCGCGGCCGAGCAGAAATACCGGGGCGAACTGCTGCAGCCGCGCGAACAGGTTGATGAATTTGTCAGCGTCGCCGAACACCACGGACGGGCGAAAAATGCTCAAGGCCAGGCGGTCCTTCACCTCCAGCATCGCGGCCTCGCCGGCTGCCTTGGAGCGCAGGTACATCGAAGGCGCGTCGGCGCTCGCGCCCAGGGCGCTGAAATGGATCAGGCGCGGCACGCCGGCGGCAACGCAGGCCTGCGCCACGGTACGCGCCAGGTCCACGTGCACGGCCTTGAACTCCGGGCCATACGGGTCGCCGCGCCTGCCTTGCAGGACGCCGGGCAGATACACGACGGCATCCTGCCCACGCATCAGGACGGCCAGTTGCGCCGGGTCGGTCACATCGGCCGGTACCACGTCGATGGTCGGCAGCAGGATCAGTTCCTTGGCGCGCTCGCGGTTGCGCGTCGGCACGGTGACCCGGATGTCGAGCGTGGTGAGCTTGCGGGCGATGGCGGAGCCGATCAGGCCGCTGCCGCCGATCAGCAGGACGTTGCGCGTTTGCATGGCATGTGTTCCTTGAAGGTGGGCAAATTCTAGCGGCTTTTTATTCCTGCCCACTGACAGGGGACTTTCGGCGGCTAGCCGGCACGCGGCGAGCCCGTGCCGGCTAGCCCTTGGCGATGCCGTGCAGGGCTTCCTGCAGGGCCACCGTGTCCATGGTTTCCAGCGGCAGCTTGAGCAGCTTTTGCATGCGCGCGTCGATCTCCTTGCGGCTGCGTTCATAGGCCGCGCGCTTTTGCCCGTCGTCGCCGGTCGCGTGGGAGGGATCGGGCAGGTTCCAGTGGGTGCGCAGCGGGCTGCCGGGCAGGTGCGGCAGGGCTTCCTTGCCGCTGCCGTTGCCGATGGTGATGACGACGCGCATCTCCGGGGAATCCGGATGGGTGAATTTGTCCCAGCCCTTGCTGTGATACGCGCTGGGCTCGACCCCGGCGTCTTCCAGGGCGCGGAATGCCAGCGGATCGATCGTGCCCTTGGGCGCGCTGCCGGCGCTGTAGGCCATCAGGTCGCGCTGCTGCAGCGAAGCCAGGTGGTTGAGCGTGCCTTCGGCGAGGATACTGCGGGCGGCGTTGTGGATGCCGAGGATCAAAACGTTGAAGGTCATGGGCAGGCCTTTCTATGAGGGGCTGGGTAGACGAACCGAACCGCGCGAACCACGGATTGCCGCGCGGGCGCCGGGCCAAATTTCGACCGTGACCTGCGCCCCGAGTTTCCCCGGCCATGCGGCATCGGGCAACCTGTCGCAGCTTGCGCCACGCGCTTCCCGCGCGTAGCGTTCCAAAATACGCAGCTTCCATCCCCGCGGTTCCACCCAAAGAGTACGCCCATTTGCGGACGCAGGCGAGCGGAGAAGCGCGCAAAGGCGGGGCCGCGGCGGGTACGGCGGGGCATGCGGTTTGCAAAGCCCACCCCGGCGCGCCCGCCGGGTTGGTGGCCTCAGGGCGTGTCGCTGCCCTTCTCGTCGGCGCGGCGCGGCGGGATCATCGGCAGGCGGTCCTTGATCGAGGCCGGCTTGCCGGTAAACAGGACCTGGTAGTAGACCGCGTTGGACAGGACCTTTTTCACGTAGTCGCGGGTCTCGTTGAAAGGAATGGATTCGGCGAAAATCGCCGCTTCCATCGGCTTGACGTCGCGCCAGCGGCGCGGCCGGCCCGGCCCGGCGTTGTAGGCCGCGCTGGCCAGGGCTTGGTGGTCGTACAGTTCATCGAGCACGATCTTCAGGTAGTTGGTGCCGAGCACGATGTTGGTATCCAGGTCGGTAACCTGTGCATGCTGGTAGTCGGCCATGCCGATTTTTTTCGCCACCCAGCGCGCGGTGGCCGGCATCAGTTGCATCAGGCCGGAGGCGCCGACCACCGAGCGCGCGTCCGTGATGAAGCGGCTTTCCTGGCGCATCAGGCCGTACACCCAGGCATCGTCCAGGCCGACGGCGGCGGCCTGCGGCTTCACCTGTTGGTAGTGCGGCGACAGGTAGCGCAGCTTGAAATCATGCAGCTCGCGGGTCTTGTCGGCGGTGTTGATGGCGCGGTCCGGCAGTTCGTTCTGCTTGCCGAGCGCGGCGACGGCGAGCAGTTGCTTGTCGTCCAGGCGCTGGATGTTGAAATTCCACTCGCGGTTGCCCTCGGCGCGCAGGCCCACACGGTATAGCGCCAGGGCGCGCAGGAAACCGGGCTCGCGGCCCATCGCGGCGACCTCTTCCTTGGTCGGCGTGTAGCCGGTGGCGGGAATGGTGGTGGGGCGACCGAGCTCGGCGGCGGCCAGTTGCCCGTAGAAACTGAATTCGCCCGCGATCGATTCGAACAGCGCCTTGGCATCCTCGGTCTTGCCCTGCTCGCGCAAGGCGCGGCCCATCCAGTAGGCCCAGGTGGACTCGCGGCGCTGCTCCGGGCTCATGTCCTTGATCGCACGCAGGGTCAGCTTCCAGTCGCCGGCGCGCAGGGCGGCGCGCGCCATCCATTGCAGGTAGTCCTCGTAGGGCTGGATATCGGCGGCTTCGGCGAACCATTTGGACGATTCCGGAATCAGGCGGCGTGCCCCGCCATAGCCGACCATCGCCCAGCCCCACTGGCGCTCGGATTCGACAAAGGGCTTTTTGCCGTTCGCGGTCCAGTAAGCGGCGGCGCTGCGCGGGTCGTCCCGGGCGATGCGGCCCAGGGCCAGCAGGGTCAGTTCGCGCTGGCCCTTGGTGGCGTGGTCGGTGGTCCGCTTGAGAAATTTGTCGGGCTGCTTGTACAGGCTCTCCAGGGTCTTGGCGTCCACCGCCTGGCTTTCCGGCAGATAGCCGGCAGTACGCTGCATCGCCGGCAGCAGGTTGGCCTCGGAAAGCACGCGCAGGCGGTCCCATACCTGCCGGTCCTGGAAGCGCGAGGAGTTGATCAGGGTCTCGCTCATGGCGACGCAGCCCTCGGGCAGCTCGCGCGGGGTCAGCCACAGGCGGGTGGCTTCGCGCAGGGTCGCTTCATCCTTGCTGTTGGAAATCACGTGGCGCAGGGTGGCGTAGCACTGCACCTCGAGGTCGTCGTTGAAGATCAGCTTGGTGCGCTCGGCCTCGAACAGCTCCCAGGCGCGCTTGCGGCCGAGCAACTTGAGCCAGTCGGTACGGGCGCGCTCGGCCATGTAGCTCTTGTCCCACTTGGCGAGAAAAGCCAGGTAGTCGCCATCGTCCGGGTCGCCGGCGCGGCCGGCGCGGCCGGAAAGCAGCAGCCAGTAATCGCCGTAGACTTCCAGCGGCTGCCCGCGGAACACCTCGACCAGTTGCGCCAGGCGCTCGCGATTGCCCACGCGCAGGGCTTCGCGCGCGGCCGTGAAGGCTTCGTCGGGGTTGGTGGGCAGGGGCGGCTCGCCCTTGCGCGGGGCCGCGCTGGCGGGCGGCAGGACAAGCATGAAAGCGGCGCAGGCGGCGATGCCCGCGCACAGGCTGCGGAAGCGGAACGTCATGGGCCCTACTCTATCTCAATCTGATTGACCCCGGTCCTTGCAAAAGCCAGGAATTTTTACTCACAATCCCTGCCTGCAATCGGATCGATCCCCCAGGCCGGCGCCGTAAAACCACGAACCGCCTTGCCCAAGCCAGCTTAACGAACCAGATTAACGAACCAGACCCTCATTCCGATGACCCTGCCCGAAGAATTATCCGCCCGCCGAGCCGGCTGGCGCCGCGACATGCTGGCGCGCCGCGAGCACATGGCGCCTGAAGCGCGCGCCGCCGCCGATATCGCGCTGAATGCCCGTTTGCGCGAGGCCCTGGCCCCCGTTTCTGGGGTGCTGGGCTTCACCTGGCCGATCAAGGGTGAATTCGACGCGCGCGGGCTGATCACCGACTGGCTTGCCGCCGATGCCTCGCGCGTGGCTGTGCTGCCGGTGGTGATCAAGCGCCACACCCCGCTCAAATTCCGCGCCTGGACTCCCGCCACACGCATGCGCGGCGCCGGCTTCGGCACCTCGGTGCCGGACGAAGGCGAGTGGCTCACGCCCACCTCCCTGCTGATTCCCCTGGTCGGCTACGACGCGGCGGGCTACCGCCTCGGCTACGGCGGCGGCTACTACGACCGTACCCTGGCGACCCTCGATCCACAGCCCTACAAGATCGGTGTCGCATACGAAGCCTGCGGCCTGCCCTCGATCGAACCCCAGGACCACGATATCCGCATGGACGTGCTGATCACCGAAACGGGCCTGCGCAAGTTCGTTTGAGACAATTTTGTCAGCATGCGTTGCGCTGCGCCGCATCATGCGCGCGTAGCGCGCGGCCCCGCAGCGCAGCATAAACATCAGGGTTTACCCATCCTGCCCGCACGCTTATGCATGCCTTGCGTCGGCATGCGGCATGAATCCCTATTCAGCGCGCGCTGAATTGCTTAGCATAGGACCACGAGGCGGACGGCCATGCTGGCGCGGCGCGCGGGTTCAACGCTGAACCGACCCACGACAATGAGCCACCGCGGTGAGCACACCGTGACATTCCATTCATAGACCCGCCCGGACACCACACCGAAGGAGGGCTTATGCCTGGCAAACGCAACATCCTCATCCTGGGCGCATCCTATGGCTCGCTGCTCGGCGCCAAGCTTGCGCTGGCCGGCCACGACGTCACGCTGGTCTGCCTGCCTGCCGAAGCCGATCTGATCAACAAGGAAGGCGCGCGCATCCGCATGCCGATCAAGGGCCGCGAGGAGCTGGTCGAGATCGACACCCGCAAGGGGCCCGGCTCATTGAAGGCCGCCGGCCCGGCCGATATCAAACCCGGCAGTTTTGATTTGATCGCCCTGGCCATGCAGGAGCCGCAATACCGCTCGGCCGGCGTGCGCGAACTGCTCGATGCGGTGGCGCGCTCGCGCGTGCCGTGCATGTCGATCATGAACATGCCGCCTCTGCCCTACATCGCGCGCATTCCCGGCGTGGACGTACAAAGCGTGCGCAACTGCTATACCGATGCAAGCGTATGGGACAGCTTCGATCCCAAAACTCTGACCTTGTGCAGCCCCGACCCGCAGGCCTTCCGCCCGCCGGAGGAGCCGGTCAACGTATTGCAGGTACGCCTGCCGACCAACTTCAAGTCGGCGCGTTTCGACAACCCCGACCACACCGCGCTGCTGCGTGCGCTGGAAAAAGACATCGAGGCGATCCGTTTTGATACGGGAAGCGGCGAGAAAATCGAGCTGCCGGTCAAGCTCAAGGTACACGATTCGGTATTCGTGCCGCTGGCCAAGTGGGCCATGCTGCTGGCCGGCAACTACCGCTGCGTGCATCCGGACGGCGTGCGCTCGATCAAGGACGCGGTACACAGCGATCTGGACGAGACCCGCCGGGTCTACAACTGGGTGGTGCAGCTGTGCATCAGCCTGGGGGCAGATGCCAAGGACCTGGTGCCCTTCGACAAATACGCCGAAGCCGCCAAGGGCCTGGTCACGCCTTCCTCCGCCGCGCGGGCACTATATGCCGGCGCGCCCAACATCGAGCGGGTCGACCGCCTGGTGCAGGCGATTGCGGCGCAAAAGGGCATGCGCCTGGCCGCGGTCGATGCCGGCGTGGCGCTGGTCGATACCAAGCTGGAAGAGAACCGGGCCAGGGCGAAGACCTGATCGCCCGGCGTGGAGCGGCGGGCACGCCGCGCAGGGGGAACAGGCGAGGGCCCGCCGCGCGCTATTCGAGCTTGGCGCCCGAGATTTTCACTGCCTGGCCCCAGAGCGCCGTGTCGTCGCGCAACTGGGCCGCCATTTCGGCGGGCTTGTTGCATAGAACTTGCACGCCGATCGCGTCCATGCGCTTGACGAACTCGGGGTCGGTGGCCGCGCCCGCCATTTCGGCGGCGATGCGGTCGACAACGGCCTTGGGCGTTTTCGCCGGGGCGGCGAAGCCGTTCCAGGTATTGGTCTGGAAGCCCGGGTAGCCGGACTCGGCCAGGGTCGGCACGCCCGGCAATTGCGAGACACGCTTGGCGCCGGAAACAGCCAGTACGCGGATGCGGCCGCCGGTCATGTGCGGCAGCACTTCGGCCACATTGGCGAAATACACCGGCACATGGCCGGCCAGCACGTCGGCCAGGGCCGGCGCACCGCCCTTGTAGGCGACGTGGAACATCTCCAGCTTGGCGCGAGAGAGGAACAGGGCCATCGACAGGTGGCTGACGCTGCCGTTGCCGGCCGAGGCGTAGGCAAGCTTGCCGGGTTGCGACTTCACCAGGGCGGTGAACTCCTGCAGGTTCTTGGCGGCAACCACTTCGCCCACCGCCATCGCGAACACATTGGTGGCGACGATGGTGACCGGCTCGAAGTCCTTGATCGGGTCGTACGGGGTCTTGGTCAGGTGCGGCAGCACGGCCATTTGCGGGGCGGTGGCCATGAACAGGGTGTAGCCGTCGGACGGGGCACGCGCCACGGTCTCGGCAGCGAGGGCGCCATTGGCGCCCGGCTTGTTCTCCACCACCACGGTCTGGCCGAGGCGGCGGCCCAGGAATTCGGCGCCGATGCGGGCGATGCTGTCGGTGTTGCCGCCGGGGGAGAAGGGCACCACCAGGCGCAGCGGCTTGTTGGGCCAGGCTTGCGCCTGGGTGACGGAGGGAGCGGCGAGCGCGGAGATTGCTGCGAGGAGGAGGACGGCGTAACCGGGGACGGCGTAGCCGGCGTGGGAGAGAAATTTCATGGGATCGATCAGCCTTCCATCCTAAAGAGCGGTTGAGAAAACGGTTCAGGCCGCTTCGCTGTCGGCGAAGGAGGCGCGTGCCGCCTCGCTGGCCTGTTTGACGTGGGCCACCGCGCTGGCGCGCGCGGAGCGTGCGTCGTGCGCCTCGATGGCGTTGAAGATTTCGCGCAGTTCCCTGGCGCTGTGGCGCGCGCGGCCGGCGGTGGCCATCGAGCGGGCGCGCAGGAAATTGACCCGCGCCAGCAGGCCTTCGAGAATCTCGGCGATCACCTTGTTGCCGCAGCCGGTGAGGATCACGTCGTAGAAGCGAGCCGTGCTGGCCAGGCGCTCGATCGCGTCACCACTCTTGGCGGCACGGTCGAAATCGGCCAGGGCCTCGCGCATGGTCTTGATGCCTTCGGCGTCGGCGCGCGAGGCGTACAGGTAACAGGCTTCGCCCTCGAGCATGGCGCGCACGTGGTAGATCTGCTCGGCTTCGGCCAGGTCGATATCGGCAACGAACGGGCCCCGGTTGGGGACGATGCGGATCAGCTTTTCCGCCTCCAGGCGGCGCAGCGCCTCGCGCACCGAGCTGCGGCTGACACCGAGCTGCTCGCACAGGCTGGCTTCGACCAGCTTCTGGCCGGGCTTGAACAGGCCCTTGATGATCGCTTCACGCAGCTTCTCGACGGTCAGGCTTTGTACCGACTGGGTTTGGATACGCAAGTCCATGGATGCCTCCTCTACTGGTTTTTAGATGTTGTTGGTGTTGCCAAGGCCGATCTGGCGCGGCATGTGGCGCGAGAAGGTCAGGTAGTGGCCGTTGAACCAGGGCTCGCCAGCCAGCTTGGCGCGCCAGGGCGTGGCGCGGGCACGGGCGCGCTCGGGTGAATCCAGGGCCACCGGGTCCTTCAGGTAATGCAGGGCAAGATGGCTCCAGTTGCCGGGGGCGCCATCGGCGATCTTGAAGCGGCGGCACATCAGCCAGTCCTTGCATTCAAGCAGGATCGGCACGTGGTCCTGCTCATACCACTCGTTGAAGTCCTGGTGGCGCTCGGCGGGCACGTTGAAGAACACCGCGTACAGGCAAGGGGCGTCGAGCGCATCGGCGCCCGCATGGGCGGCGCGCTGCACGCTGATCTGCTCGCTCAGGTAGCGGGTGAAGCCGGAGACGCCGGCGAGCATCTTCCTGGTCAGTGCCGAAGGCTGGTTTTTCACGCGGCCATAGGCCTCGCTCTTGAAGGCATCCAGTGTATCGGTCTCGTAAACCGCCAGGTAGCTGTTGTCCTTCAGCGAGCGGTAGCGCTGGGCGCTGGCGAAACCCGGTACCGCCATGCGCAGGGGGATGTGCTCGGTGTCGTACCACTCGTTGAACTCGTCTTCCCAGGCCAGCCCGGGCGTCATTTCGGAGAACAGGATGGCGTTGCCTTGCGTCATTTTCATGCCCCTTCGCGGTACCGCTTGACAGGATTGTCTGACAATCATATAGTCTGATCGTCGGCAATGTCAAGAACTTGTCACAAGGCGCGGCAAAGGCGCCGCTCCCTTTCAACGAGGAACAAGAAATGAAACTCAAAATTCACAGGACCATGACGGTGGTCGAATCGCGCGGCATCGACGAGGCCGGCGCGCCCGCCGATGCGCCGCTGGTCAAGGTGGCGGTGGCGGTGGTGGTGGAAAACCCGTTTGCCGGGCGCTATGTGGAAGACTTGAAGCCGATGATCGAGGCGAGCGTGGAGATCGGCGAGATGATGGGCGAGATGGCGGTGAAGGCCCTCGGCCCGCACCAGGCGCAGAGCTACGGCAAGGCCGGCATCGTCGGCGTGAACGGCCAGCAGGAACACGCCAATGCGCTGCTGACCAGTGATTTCGCCGCGCCGATCCGCCGCGCCATCGGCGGCGGCGTCGCCTGGGTGTCGTCGTTCACCAAGGTGGCCGGCCCCGGCGTGCCGATCGACGTGCCGATGAACCACAAGGATGCCATCTACGTGCGCTCGCACTACGACGGCATGAGCCTGACCTTCCACGAAACCCCCGGCCCGAACGAGATCATCCTGATCTTCTGCCTGGCCAGCCGCGGCCGCATGAACGCCCGCGTCGGCGGCCTGCGTGCCGAGGACGCCAAGGGCGTGGATGGCCTGTACTAGGCAGTGATGTGCTGAACGCCGGGCTCGCGCCCGTCCCTTTTGATTCGTTCGTGAAGAGAGGTCTCCCATGAAAACCGCCATTGTCAACCTTGGAACCATCGTCACCGGCGACTGGCGCGACCCCTTCGCGTCCGGCGACACCATCCTGATGGAGGCGGGCAAAATCGTCTCCGTCGGCAGCGCCTCTGCCGATGCGGTCAAGGCCTGCGATGTAGTGATCGACGCCGGCGGCGCCACCGCCATTCCCGGCCTGATCGACTCGCAGGTGCACAACACTTTTGGCGACTACACGCCGCGCCAGAAGACCGTGGGCTTTCTCGAAAGCTATGTGCACGGCGGCACCACCACCAGCATCAGCGCCTCCGAAGTGCACGTGCCGGGCCGCCCCAAGGACCCGGAAGGCGTCAAGGCCCTGGCGGTGGCGGCGAAGAAATGTTTCGACGAGTTCCGCCCCGGCGGCATGAAGGTGCACGCCGGCTCCATCATCATGGAACCGGGCCTCACCGAGGCGGACTTCGCCGAGGTCGCCTCCAAGGGCGTATGGCTGGCCAAGGCCGGTTTCGGCGCGGTGAAGACCCCGTTCGATTACGTGCCGATGGTGGCCTGGGCGCGCAAGCACGGCATGATCACCACCGTGCATACGGGCGGCTCCTCGATCCCCGGCTCCTCCGGCATCTGGGCCGAGCACCTGATCGCGATGAACCCACACGTCTCCTTCCACGTCAACGGCGGCCCGGTGGCGATGCCGGACGAAGACTTTCCGCGCATGGTGCACGAGAGCGAGATCGCCCTGCAGGTGTGCACCGCCGGCAACCTGCGCACCACGCTGCTCCTGGGCAACATGACCATGGAGTCGGACAAGTTCGACCGCTTCCTGATCGCCACCGACACGCCGACCGGCAGCGGCATCATGCCCCTGGGCATGATGTACACCATCACCCATCTCGCCAGCCTGTCGAAGATGCCGGTCGAGTGGGCGATCGCCGCGGCCACCGGCAACAACGCGGTGATCTACAAGCTCAACTGCGGCTTCCTGCGCGCCGGCAAGGACGCCGACGTGGTGATCCTCGATGCCTGCGTCGGCGGCTCCAAGCACAACGCGCTGGACGCGCTGCGCAACGGCGACATCGCGGCCGTGGGCGGCGTGGTCACCGACGGCGTGCCGCGCTTCGTGGGACGCAGCCGCAACACGCCCGCGACGATGAAGAAGGTGCGCGTGGCGCATTCCAGCGTGATGCAGGACTACTCCGGAGTGGCGCACTGACATGGCAAGCACGCACGTAGCCAATACGCACGTAGTCATTGCCGGCGCCGGGCCGGTCGGCGTGGTGGCCGCGCTGGCCTGCGCGCAGCGCGGCTTCCAGGTGACCCTGCTGGAGGCGGCCGGCACCATCGACGAGAACCCGCGCGCCGCCACCACCCACCCCTCGACGCTGGAATTCATCGCCCAGGTCGGCCTGATCGACGAATTCATCGCCCAGGGCCTGGTGGCACGCTACTTCCAGTTCTGGGACCGCGACTCGCAGCAGCGCGTTGCGCAGTTCGACCACGAACTGCTGCGCGGCGAGACCGAGTATCCGTTCGTGGTGCAGACCGAGCAGCACAAGCTGGCGCGCATGGGCATCCGCAAGCTGGAGGAATATCCGGACGCGAAATTCCAGTTCAACTCCAAGGTGGTCGCGGTCAGCCAGAACGACAACGGCATCGCCGTCTCGGTCGAGCAGAATGGCGAGCAGTACGTCATCAAGGCCGACTACCTGGTCGGCGCCGATGGCGGGCGCAGCACGGTGCGCAAGCTGCTCGGCATCGCCTTCGAGGGCTACACCTTCCCCGAGCGCTTCACCGTGCTCACCACCCTGCACGACTTCGAGAAGTCGATGGGCTTCTGCTTCCGCAACTACCTGGCAGGCACTGAAGCCTGGGCCAACCTGTTCAAGGTGGCGGGCGACGACATGGCGGGCCGCTGGCGCGCCGTGTTCCCCACCCGCGAGAGCGAAAGCGACGAGCAGGCCCTGGCCGACGACGCGGTGCTGGCGCGCCTGACCGGTATCGACCCGGCCTGTACGCTGGAGCAGGTGGTCCACCGCAACATCTATAACGTGCACCAGCGCGTCGCCGAGAAATTCCGCATCGGCCGCGTGTTCCTGGCGGGCGACTCCTCGCACCTGAACAACCCGATCGGCGGCCTGGGCCTGAACTGCGGCATCCACGACGCCATGGAACTGGCCGAGACCCTGGTCGCGGCCCGCGCCGGCGCCAGCGAGCAGGAATTGGCGCGCTACGAGCGCCGCCGCCGTACCCTGAACGTCGAGTTCATCCAGGAACAGACCATCAACAACAAGAAGCGCCTGGAAGAAAAAGACCCGGCGGCGCGCCAGCAGCGGCTGGACGAGCTGCGCGCCCTCGAGGCCGACCCGGTGCGGCAAAAGCAGTTCCTGCTGCGCGCCTCGCTGATCGCCAGCGTGCGCCAGGCCCGCACCATCGCGTAAGGCATCCGCGCGCGGCTGGCCGATCCGCAACGGATCGGCCAGCCCGCAATGGATAGTCAGCCCAAGGCACCGGCCGGCGCCTTGCGCACCGGTGCCCGCCGGGTCTGCCCGCCACTGCCTCCATCGCCGGCGCCTCTCGCGCCGGTCCACTTCATCGCCCCATCCACGCCGCAAAGGCCGCCCAATGACCGAGACAAAATCTGTATCGCCCCTGAACCTCAAGGACGCCGCCCTGTTCAAGCAGCGCTGCTACATCGACGGCGCCTGGGCCGGCGCCGACTCCGGCAAGACCCTGCCGGTGAGCGACCCCGCCACCGGCGCCGTGCTCGGCCACGTGCCCAACATGGGAGCAGAAGAGACGCGCCGCGCCATTGCTGGCGCGCAGGCCGCCTTCCCCGCCTGGCGCGCCAGGACCGCGAAGGAGCGCTGCGCGATTTTGCGCCGCTGGTTCGAACTGATGATGCAGCACCAGGACGACCTGGCGCGCATCATGACCGCCGAGCAGGGCAAGCCGCTCGCCGAAGCGCGCGGCGAGATCGTCTATGCCGCCTCCTTCATCGAGTGGTTCGCCGAGGAAGCCCGGCGCGTCTATGGCGACGTGATTCCCCAGCACCAGGCCGACAAGCGCATCGTCGTGCTGAAAGAGCCGATCGGCGTGTGCTGCGCCATCACGCCCTGGAACTTCCCCGCCGCCATGATCACCCGCAAGGCAGGCCCGGCGCTGGCTGCCGGCTGCACCATGGTGGTCAAGCCCGCCACCGCGACCCCCTTCTCGGCGCTGGCCATGGCCGCGCTGGCCGAGCGTGCCGGCGTGCCCAGGGGCGTGCTTTCGGTGGTCACTGGCAGCGCCACCGCGATCGGCGGCGAGATGACCGCCAACCCGCTGGTGCGCAAGCTCTCCTTCACCGGCTCCACCGAGATCGGCAAGACGCTGATGGCGCAATGCGCCGCCACCGTGAAAAAGACCTCGATGGAACTGGGCGGCAACGCGCCCTTCATCGTGTTCGACGATGCGGATCTCGACGCCGCGGTCGAAGGCGCGATCGTCTCCAAATACCGCAACAACGGCCAGACCTGCGTCTGCGCCAACCGCATCCTGGTGCAGGACGCGGTCTACGACGCCTTCGCCGCCAAGCTGGCCGCGCGCGTTGCGACCCTGAAGGTCGGCAACGGCTTCGAAGAAGGCGTGCTGATGGGACCCTTGATCGACGCCGGCGCGGTCGCCAAGGTTGAAGAGCATATCGCCGATGCCCTCGCCAAGGGCGCGCGCGTGATCGCCGGCGGCGGCAGGCATGCGCTTGGCGGCCTGTTCTTCGAGCCCACCGTGCTGGCGGATGTGACACCCGCGATGCTGGTGGCGCGGGAGGAGACCTTCGGCCCGGTCGCGCCGCTGTTCCGCTTCAAGAACGAGGCGGAGGCCATCCACATGTCCAACGACACCGAATTCGGCCTGGCCTCCTACTTCTACGGCCGCGACATCGGCCGCATCTGGCGCGTCGCCGAGGCGCTCGAATATGGCATCGTCGGCATCAACACCGGCCTCATCTCCACCGCCGAAGCTCCCTTCGGCGGCGTCAAGGAATCGGGGCTCGGCCGCGAAGGCTCCAAGTACGGCATCGAGGACTACCTCGAGGTGAAGTACCTCTGCATGGGCGGGCTCGACAAGTAGGCTGAAGCAGCGGCGAGGCCCGTCGCCGCGCACTACGGGACGGGCCGGCAGCCCCGCTTGCGGCACAGGGAGCAGCCGCACCGCTCCCGCACGCCGCCCTCGCCCGCTCCCGCCGTTCGCGTTGAGCCTGTCGAAACGCGCGCGCACCGCCGCGTTCCGCAAGCCGCACTCCGCGAGCTCGCCTTTCGACAGGCCCAGGGCGAACGGGGGAAGAGCGCGGCGTGCCTCGGCCCGAGCCTCGTGCCTAATCGAACTTGATCTTGCTTTCCTTGATGATCTTGCCCCACTTGACCATCTCCGCCTTGTTGTAGGCCGCGAACTCCTCCGCGCTGCCGCCCTGCGGCTCGCCGCCGGTGTTGATGATGCGCTCGCGCAAGTCCGCGCTTTTCAGGGCGGTGTTCACATCCGCGTTGAGCTTGGCGACCACGTCCTTGGGCGTGGCGGCCGGCGCATACAAGCCATACCAGTTGATCGCCTCGAATCCGGGCAATGTCTCGGCCACCGTCGGCACCTCCGGCAGTTGCACCGTACGCTTGAGCGCGCCCACCGCGATGGCCTTCAGGCGCTGCGCCTTGATGTAGGAGAGCACCGTGGGCATGGTGTCGAAATTCAGGTCCACCTGCCCGGCCATCAGGTCGACCACCGCCTGGCCGCTGCCCTTGTAGGGGATGTGCTGCAGATCCGCCCCGGTCACCGCCTTGAACTGCTCGGTGGCCAGGTGCTGCACGCTGCCGTTGCCGGAAGAGGCGTAGCGCAACTGCTGCTTTTTCGAGAGCGCGACAAAGCTTTTCACGTCGTTCGCCGCCACGCCCGGGTAGAGCGTCAGCACCAGCGAAACCTGCGAGACCAGGCTGATCGGCGCGAAGTCCTTTGCCGGGTCATACGTCAGCTTGGGGAACACGAAAGGCGCGACCACGTTCGAGTTGGGCAGCCCCATCAGCAAGGTATAGCCGTCGCCCGGCGCCTTGGCGACCAGGTCGGCAGCGATGGTGCCGCTGGCACCCGGCCGGTTCTCCACGATGATCTGCTGGCCCCACATCTCCGAGAGCTTCACGCCGAGCAGGCGCGCCGTCACGTCGGTACCGCCGCCGGGCGGAAAGCCGGCGAGGATTTTCACCGGGCGGTTGGGAAAACCCTGCGCGCCCTGCGCAAGGGCAGCGCTGCCGAACAGTCCGCACAAGGCACTCAAAACGCAAGCGCCGGCCACGCGGGCACGGTGGCTCATGGGGGTCATGCCTGTCTCCTCGTTGTCGGGCGGCGCGATTTGCACCTCCCTCGTTATGGGCATGCACGCCTGCAAACATGGATCGGCGACCGGCCCTTATGCGGGCTAGTGTAAGCCATGCCGAAGGGCGTACGCACGCCGCGGCGCGCAAGTGGCGCATGCGGGCTGCTTATGGAAGCCGCGCGTGCGAACCGTGGCACCGCGACCAGTTGCAAGACGCCCATGCGGCAGCCGCCAGGAATCTGGGCACACCTCTTGTGCGGCGTACGCCAGGCCGAAGTGGCCACAGTGCCGTGCCGGTGGAACAGAGGCCGGCGAGAGCCGGGTTCGACATGCCGGGTGCGACATGCCGGGTTCGCAGCGGTCCCGCGGCTTGTCACTCGCTTACCACCGAGAAGTAATCTCTGTCCTAAAGAATCACGCAGCAACTTTGCGCCGGGAGGTATGACACGCAATAAGGCCCCCAGGCCATTTCCTGGTTGAACATACTGATGGTCTGTGTCTTTCCCTCCCCCGACATGGGATCATGGAACACGATCTTGTTTTCCGCATCCACCCCGACCACCACGACCACGTGCGGATAACTGCCGGCCAACACCCGCGCGACCCACAATGGCCCATGACTCCTGAGCAACTGCTCTATCGATGCCGCGGTAAAGCCTTTTTCCCTCACTTTCATCCAACTGGTGGGGAGCAGCGGGCTGGCCATATTGTTCAATCCGGCCATTGCCTCGAATTCATCCTTGTGCAGGCCGCGCGGCCTCAAGTCCGGGTCGCTGTTCGCAATTTTTCGGGCAAAAGATTCATTTACCGCCGCATCTGAAAACTCATCCCCGGTGCCCTCCGATTTTTTCTCGGTGGGCCCCAGCTTTCGAAGCTCGTCGTTGACACGGTCTTGATGCCTCTTCTCCTGCGCCGCGCCTTCCGCCAACGCTCCGTGGGCCTTCGGTTCCTTGTCATCCCCATAGCGGGTCTTGTAGACCATGCGCAGGGAGGCATGCCAGCAGTCATAGCGGCCCGACTGCGGAATATATTTCACCTTCAAGATAAGCATTTCAACCTCCCGGTTTTTCCATGCCCTACCCTCGCGAGGCCGCAACCGCCGCGCCCGCCCCGCAGCCCCACTCTCCCGTTCTTCCGCGCCTCTTCCCCCAAGGCTCCCAGCCCCGCGAGTTCGCCTCAACTTCCCCCGTAATACGCCCGCACCGTATCCCACGCCACCGCCTGCAGATGCCGCGCCGTCGCCGCGTCCAGCCCGGCCGTATAGGCGAGCCCTACCGGCGACTTGCGGAACAGCGCCGCATACACCGTGCACGCCGCCAGGTAGGTACCCGCCAGGCTGGGGTGGCGCTTGTCGGCCGCGTACAGGTTGAGCCCGGGATTGCGCTCGATCGACACCGCGAAAGCCAGGCCGGCGGGGATCACCAGCGCGTTTTGCTCATTGCCCGCCTGGGTATAGGCGCGCGCCAGGCCGGCGGTCATCCCCGGCTTGTCCGCATATGCCCAGGACATGAAAAACACCGGCTGCGCGCCATGCCTGCGCACCGTCGCCGCATTCTTCGCCGCGTACTCGCGGAACACCGACGAAAGCTGCGGATGGATCGGGCACTGGCTGCAGTCCATCATGATCGCCAGGTCGAACAGCTTGCCCGCGTCCGGCTTGCGGAACACGATGTTGTTGTCCCGATCGAAGGTGTAGCCACCGATCGCCTTGGGCCGGAAATAGGACTCGACGTCATGCCAGTCCGCCCCCGAGCCGCTGATGGTCACCGACACGCCGGAGAAGCGGAACTTCGGCTCGCTGGCCGCCACCAGCTGGCCGACGTGGCCGTGCATGCTGTTGTTGTAGTAAAAAAAGGAGTTGCCGACCCACAAGGCGGAGGCCCCGTCCGGAATCTCGATGCTCTTCACCGCCGGTTTGAGCGGCGGCATCGCCGCCAGCGGCGCCTGCGCGAGGTTGAGCATGCCGCGCGGCGCGCCGCCCGCCTGCCCCTGCCCCGCGCCGGCTCCCGGCTGCACAATAGTGCATGCGCCCGCCAGGCCGCCCAGCAGCAAGGCCAGGCCTACGCGCGCGCCCCGCCGCACCGCGCCGCCGCCCCGCCTCTCCACGCGGGCAGCATTCCACAACAGCCCCAGAAATCCGACCATCGTCTCCTCCTTATTGTTCGAAACGGCGCCTCTATTGGACCGGACAGCCACGGCAAGACTGGACGGCCAAAGCGGGCCGCCGGTGCCAGCAAGATGATAGCGCCAGCCCTACGACTTAGGTCCAATTGATTTTTGAGTCCACTTGGCGCAAAGTTCACCCAAGCCCCGGGCGGGAGACCGGCGGCGGCGCCCGCCGCAACGGTCGCGCCGCAGCGCAGCATGCCGACTCCCAACCCTGGGCACAAAACGCAACCGGGAGGACGCATGGCCACACAGAAATACCGCCTGATTACCCGCAGCGACTTCGACGGCCTGGTCTGCGCCGTGCTGCTCAACGAACTCAACCTGATCGACGACATCAAGTTCGTCCACCCCAAGGACATGCAGGACGGCTTGGTCGCCGTCACCAGCCGCGACATCACCACCAACCTCCCCTACGTCCCCAGCGCCCACCTCGCGTTCGACCACCACCTCTCCGAGACCATGCGCATCGCCGGAGAGCGCCCCAACCACATCATCGAAGCCGACGCCCCCTCCGCCGCCCGCGTGGTCTACAACTATTACGGCGGCAAGAAAGTCTTCACCGCCGTCAGCGACGAAATGATGGACGCCGTCGACAAGGCCGACTCCGCCCAGTTCACCCTGGACGAAATCAACAACCCCAAAGGCTGGGTCCTGCTCAACTACGTGATGGATGCCCGCACGGGATTGGGAAGGTTCCGCAACTTCCGCATCAGCAACTACGCCCTGATGATGGACCTGATCGACGAATGCCGCGACCACGGCATCGACGAAATCCTCACCCTCCCCGATGTCGCCGAACGCGTCGAACTCTACCGGGAACACGCTCCCAAGGCCGTCGAACAGATCGCCCGCTGCGCCACCCTGCACGGCAACCTGCTCGTCCTCGACCTGCGCAACGAAGAGCCCATCTGGGCCACCAACCGCTTCAACATCTACGGCCTCTACCCCCAGGCCAACATGTCCATCCACGTCATGTGGGGCCCCGAGAAACAAAAAACCGTATTTGCCACCGGCAAATCCATCGTCAACCGCAGCTCCAAGACCAACGTCGGCGAACTGATGCTCAAGTACGGCGGCGGCGGGCACCTCAACGCGGGGACGTGCCAGGTGGAGAACCAGCAAGCGGAGAAGGTGTTGAAGGAGTTGATCGCGAAGATCAATGCGGATGGGTAGCAGTCCGCCTCGTCGAGAGAACAATCAGGAAAAGGACGCTGCAAATGGACGAGCGGGAAGCGTACTACTGCCGCTTCCATGCAAAGCTGGATACCGAGGCAATTCCTGGCATCCTCAATGGACCCGCGATCATGGATAGTCACGCCCAGCCGCCCTCGCGGTTTGGCCGGGCGCGGTATGACGGCTGAGGAAGTGCGGCCCTACGCCAATCCGAAGAACGAAAATGATCGAAAAGACGGCGGCGAGGCCTTCGGCGTCGTAGCCTCCCTGCTCGGCAACGCGCTTGACGATCTGCTTTGAAGAACGAACGGTCAACGCTCCGCACTCGATGAAAACCCTCATTCCTTCGTTTCTACTTGCATGCGTGGTTGTATTCGGTTCCCTGTATGGGTTCTATCGCTACAGCCTGACCGAAAAGCATGAAGCCATGCCCACGCAAAGCGCTCGCGCCCTCCCTGCCGCGCGCGAATCCCAATCGGCTTCGATAGACCCCTGCCCGGACGGCAAGATGCTTCTCGGCGAATGCCATGTTCGCAAGTCCGGCCAGCCCGACCTTTGGATCCGCAAGACAGACCTCAATCGGCCAAAGGCCCAGACCGCCAATACCGTCAATGTCGCCTCCAGCGGCATCACCGACAACGAGCGCCGGCGGGTTGCCGAATTCGAAACAAAGATGCGGACAGAAGCAGCCGAACGCGAAGCGGGCTCGACTCAGCAGTTAGCGCAGCAGGGCGTTGACCGGGCGCAATGCGACAGCATCGACGCGGAGATCAAATCAATCGATGCCGCCACGAGAAGCCTGTTGAGCGCGTATGAACAGGACCGCCTTCGCGAACACAGAAAGTCATTGAAGGACCGTCAATTCAGCTTGCGCTGCTGATCGGCATGCCTGCCATTCACTCACCTACGCCGCCACCGCAGCATTCGCCCACGACTTCCGGTCCCTCTTGAACCCCGCCGCCACGAACTCCCCCGCCACCACCGGCTCGAACTGCGCCTCTTCCTGCAGCGGCAGGTCACGCGGATCGACGACGGTGCGGTAGTCGGGGTGGTGGAATTGCGGGATGGAGTAGCGCTCGAGGCCAGTGTCGTTGATCACGCGGTGCACCGCCGAGCGGAAGCGGCCGTTGGTCCAGCGCGTCATCAACTGGCCGACGTTGACAATCAGTGCGTCTTCGCGCGGCGGCGCGTCGATCCAGCTGCCGTCGGCGGCTTGCACCTGCAGACCGCCGTTGGCGTCGTTGAGCAGTAGCGTGATGATGCCCTTGTCGGTATGCGCGGTGCTGCCGATGCCCACCCCGGGCGCGGCGGGCGGCTGCGGCGGGTAGTGCACCATGCGCATGTTGGTCGAGGGGCGGGTGCAGTGGGCCACAAAAAAGTTGCGGTCGGCCCCGAGGGCCTCGGCCATCGCGCGCAGCACGTTGCGGCCGGCCTCCAGCATGGCGAAGTAGAGCGGCTCGGTGACGGCGCGGAAGGCGGGCAGCGCGGGCCAGGCGTTGGGGGCGTGGAATGGCAGGCCGGCGAGGATGTCGGCATCGTCCGGCGGCAGCGGGAAGCCCATGTCGAAGGACTCCTTCACGTCCGGGTCGGTGCCGGGGTGCTGGGTGTCGAGCAGGGGCTGGTAGCCGCGGTTCTGGTTGCGCGCGCGCGAGACGCAGGCGATGCGCTCCTCAAGCGGCAGGGCAAAGAAGGCCTGGGCGGCGGCAAAGCCGGCCTTCACCGTCTCGTCGGGCACGCCGTGGTTGGTCAGGTAGTAGAAGCCGTAGGTCTGGCTCGCCTGGGCGATCTCCTGCGCGACGCGCGCGCGCAGCGCGGCGTCGCCGAAGCGATAGCCGGCGAAGTCGATGACCGGCAGGCGCTGCGCGGAGTAGGTGTCGGGTTGCATGGGGTGTCTCCGTCTATGCGGCAAAGATGCGGCGCTCGGCCGCGGAAGGCAGGAAGCCGGCGTTGATCAGGCTGGGCGCGGCGGGCACGGACTTGAACGCGAGCGCCCGCGCCAGCGCGTCGATGCCTTTCTGGTAGCGCGCCACGTCGATGTTGCCGACACCGTCGCGCCGGGTCGCCGGCACGCCGATTTCCTGGTTGAGGATGATGTCGAGCCGCCTGGCTTCGATGCCCACATCGAGCAGCGGATCCTGCTGCTTGAGCACGGCCACCGCCGCCGGCCTGTCCGCCGCCACTTCCCTGAACGCACGCATCAGGGCGCGCAGGAAGCCGGCCACGGCCTTGGGCTGTTCCTTCATGAAGGCGGGGCTTGCCATGATGGCGTTGCCGTACAGGTCGACGCCGAAATCGGCGTAGCGCATCACCTCGATGTCGGCCGGGTCCACGCCGAGCTTTTGCAGCGAGATCAGGCCCGAGGCCATGTAGCCGGTGATCGCCTCGACCTGCCCGCGCACCAGCAAGGTCTCGCGGAGCGCCGGCTCGACCGACATCCAGCGCACGTCCTTTTCCACGTCCAGCCCGTTGGTCGCCGCGAACAGCGGGAACACGCGGCGCGCGCCATCATTCACCGGCGCGGCAATCTGGCGGCCGCGCAGGTCGGCGGGGCGGCGGATGCCGGTCTTTTTCAGCGAGAACACGGCGGCGGGGGTCTGCTCGTAGAGCAGCATCACCGCCTGCGCCGCCACCTGGCCGTTGTTGCCGGCGAATTCGGCCAGCGAGCTCATGTCGCCGGTACCCATGTCGGCAACGCCGGAAGCGATGCGCGTCACGGTGTTGGCGGCGCCGTTGCCGACGTTCAGCGTCACCTCCAGTCCCTCCTGCGCGAAATAGCCCTTGCGCAGCGCCAGCACATGGGCGCACACCCCGGCCTCATAACGCCAGTCGAGCTGGTAGCGCAGCTTGACGGGGGCGGCCTGGGCGTAGCCGGCGATCGGGGCGGCCACCCCAGCGGTGAGAGCGGCCAGGCAGAGGCGGCGGCGGAGGTTGGGCGCGTGGGTCATGGCGGCGTGGGCAATCAGGAATCGGATGCGCCCACTCTATGCCCGCCCACCCCCACTCACAAGAACCGTTTTTCGCGGCCTGCGTTCACTTGAAGGCAACGCAGGATCCGGGCATCGAAACAGGCTCAGGCCGGCCCGGCGTAACCCTTGAAGCCTTTGTCCAGGCGCTCCAGCAGCAGCGCCGCCGCGATCGGCAGGCTGCGCTCCTCCCGCACCAGAAGGGAGAACTGCATCGCCTTGATGCCCTTGTCGGAGAGGGGAATGTGCGCCACCTTTCCCTCGCGGATCTCGTGCAGCACCGAGATGCGCGTCATCACCGCCACGCCGCTGCCGGCCAGCACCAACTGGCGCTGGGTGCTGATCGAGTTGGTCTCCACGAACGGCTCCAGCCGCGCGATCGCCCCGCCCTGCAGCTTGTCGAGCATGCGCCGCAGTTCCATCTCGACGGTGGGCAGGATCAGCGGCTGGCCCACGCACTCGCGAAAGCGCACGCTCCTGCGCTTGGCCCAGGGGTGGTCCACCGGCACCACCAGCCCGATCGACACCGGCGTGCTGCGCACCTGGCGCAAGGGCGCGGTGGGCGGCGGGGTCCAGCACAACCCGATATCGAGTTCGCCCACCGCGATGCGGTCGGCGATGTCGTCCGAATTGCCCGCATGCACGGTGAACGAGATGCCCGGGTAGGCCTGATGAACGTCAGCCACCAGTTCCGGCACGAAGCGCTCGCTCAGGGTCTGCAGCACCCCGATGCGCACCTTGCCGCGCCGCAGCCCCTTCAAGGCATCGACCTGCGACAGGGTGGCGTCGAACTCGCGCTGCAGGCGCCGCACGCTGGCCAGCATCAGTTCGCCCGCCGAGGTCAGGCGCACGCCGCGCGGCAGGCGCTCGAACAGCGGCACGCCCAGCAGGTCCTCGAAGCTCTTGACCTGCCGCGTCACCGCCGAAGGCGCGATGTGCAGCCGCTCGGCGGCGCGCCGCACTGAGCCTTGCACCGCGACTTCCTCGAAGTAGCGCAGCAAGGGGGAAAAAGCGTGCATGGCGGACCCTGATGGACGGTTGAAGGCGTGGCCGAAGAGGCTGCAAAGTGGCGGGCGCCAGTTTACCGGGCCGGACCCGGATCACGGAACAGCCGCTTATTTCCGCCTTCGCGCGGCAGCGGATTTTGTCCTGGCCGATCTGAGTGCCATGTTCATTGCCTCGAACCATACCGCGGCGGAATGGCGAAGCAGCATCGGGGTCGCATAGCCGACCGCAAATCCACGCGTTATGGCATGCTCACCCCCAACCAAGCCCCCAAGAAAACTGAAATGCCGGTGCAATTCCCCACGGACGCGTGGCGTCAGCAGAAAGCCGAAGAGACGCGCAGGTTTGAAGCGGGCCAGATCCAGTCCGGCGAGCGCTACATGAACTCCCTTTTCCCCGATGCGTTCATCGACCGGACGGAGGTTCTTTTGCGGGAGTTCGTGGGCGGCATCGATGCATGCGGCACCGGCGCGGCGGATTTTCCGCGCGTGATGGCGCGGATTCGCGCCACGGTGGAAGCGCTGAACCAGGTCAACAAGGATTTCAACATGCGGGTGATCGAGACAGCGGAGCGCGAGGCGCTGTGCGAGTTCATCGACGATTCGATCATCGCGCGGGGCATCGATATCGAGGCGCTGGCCGCCTCGTGCCACTGTACCCGCTACGAACTGACGGACGAGTGGCGCGAGTGGTAGAGGAGCGGAACGCGCGGCGTGCTTATGCCGCCTTGACGGCGGCGAACCATTCGTTGCTCTCGCGCGTGAGCAGCAGGTAGCAGGTGTACATGCTCAGCGCGAAGCTGATCAGGTTGAGCACCGCTTCCCACACGGACGCTACGCCGACCGCCACCGAAAACAGGATCATGGGCAGGGCGGGCAGCCACATGAGGTTAATGATCAGGTAGACAATGCGCGCCCAGCCGCGGCCCTGTGCGATCTTGATGTTGATCAGGACGGCGAAGGCAAAAAAGAGGGCACCGAAGCCGACCGCGATGGCATTGGCCGTGGTGCGCGCGTCGTATCCGGAGTCAACATTCTGCCACCCCGTGGGCTTGGCCAGCATCCAGAACGTAATGACGAGGCTGAGGATCAGGCCGGCCCAGAGGCAGCGCACGGCGCGCGTCGCCTTGGGAGGCCGCGCGATGTGCGCTGCCTGGGTGTCGGCGACGACGGCTTTGGGCGGGGCGTAGGGAGAGGCGGGAGAGGCGGGAGACGGCGTGCTGTCGTTGCTCATGCAGGTAGGCGATCTTCTTGTTGGGATGGGTCGTACGTCAACTTTAATGGCGTTCCCGGGCGGGCGCAACAACGTTTCGGCAAGTGCGCGGCGAGAGCGCAAAAGGAAAGGCCCGGTTTCCCGGGCCCGTCACTCCGCCACCAGTTGGCCGCGGGTCTTTAGCGACGATTAGCGGCGATAGTAGCCGTGGTCATAGTAGCCGCGGCCATGCACGTCGCGGTGCATCTGGCGCGCCTGCCACGGGGTGATGCGGCCGGTGCGCTCCAGGCGATTGATGCGCTGGTCCTGGTGGAAGTGGTGGATTTGCGCACGGCGCACTTCTTCACGGCGCATCTCGTCGCGCTGCCACGGCGTCGCGGCGGAGGCGCTGCCGGCGATGCCGATACCCAGCGCGGCAATCACGCCGATGGCCAGGGCCTTGATGCTCTTGCTTTGGTTAGAGGTCTTCATTTCTGTCTCCTTCATGAGGTCGTGCTGATTGCACGCCTTCATTTAACGCCTGGCGGCTGTTAAGGGCGGTTCGGCACTTGTTAAAGAGTGTGGCGGATGTAAGCGCTTGTATCCGTCTCTTCGCGGCGACGGATTTTTGCAAACCTTGCACAGGCGTTGCGAAAGTGTGAGCGGGGTTACAGACGGTTACCCTTTGGAGCGCGATCCGTGTCCGCGCGTGCTGTCCAACTTGCGTTATTCGAGGCAAGGAGACACACATCATGAAAACCCTGAAATTGCTGGTTCTCGTTGGCGCGGCAGCGGTGACCTTGTCGGGCTGCGCGGTTTACGGCCCGCCGCCCGGCGCCGTGTACGCGGCTCCCGCGCCGTATTACGCGCCGCCGCCGGTTTATTACGGGCCGAGCGTGGGCATCGGCGTCTACGGCGGCTACGGGCGCGGTTACGGCTACGGGCACCGGGGCTGGCGCTAAACGCGCCGGCGACGCGGCTTGAGACTGTGCGCCCGGCTTGCGCAATGCGTGTAGGCAGCCGCCTACATGTTTTCGCGCTGCGCCCGGCGCAGCAGTTCATACACCGCCTCGGCCTGCGCGATCTGCTCGAAGGCGGGGCCGGCTTCGATGCCCGGCCAGGCCATGCCGCGATTGCCCGCGAACCAGGCTTGGCCGGGGCGCGGCGCGCCGAAGGCGATGGTGCCGGCGGCACCATGCTCGGTGAGGGTGATTTCCGGCAACAGGCGCAGGCTGAGCGATTTCACCTTGCGGCCGAAGGCGCTGCCGATGATCAGCACACGCTCGTTGGTCACCGCGTAATGGGTGCGGGCGCGCAGGCGCGCATCGAGAAAAAAGCGCCCGGCGATCAGGTACAGGCCGATCAGCACAAAGGGGATGCCCCACAGGGCCATGAACCCCGGGGCGTGGCCCGATTGGAGCACGCTCCATTCCCAGAAGATCGCGAAGCCGCCCCACATCAGGCTGAAGGGAACCTGGAGCCAGTCCGCCGTGCGCAGCAGCAGCCCCTGGCGCGGGGTGCCGCGCCAGAGCAGTGTCTCGCCGGGGTGCAGTTGCGCGCGGACTTCGTCCGGGATGGGGGGAAGTGAAGTGGTGAGTATCGTGTTCATGACGGTTTCCTGAGGAGATATTGATTAAGCGGGCTATGTCCCCGCACTTGCGTGTCGCAACCCCCGAAATCAGAGAGAGGGGCGCCGCGCCTCTTCCTGTTTTCGGGACTTGTTCGGCGCTTCCCTTATATGTTGTGTTGCAGTGAAAAGTCGGCTGCGTGCCGGCGCGACGCGCCGGGCGCGCAGTCCCCGTGAAAAAGGCGCGCTAGTCCTGGCTATGCGCCACCCGCGGCCCCACCGGCTTTTGTTGCGCCAGCAGCATCGCCAACATGGTTTCCACCAGCGAGTTGGCGCCGCCGCCTTCCTTGCCGCCACCGACCATGATGTTCGGCACCAGCGGCAGCTTGGCGCGCTCGATCGCCTCGGCGAAGCGCAGCAGCACCTGGCTGTTGAGCTGGTACTGCGGCCCGCCGTAGGCCTCCACCTTCTTGGTGGTCGCTTCCGCCTCGGCCAGGCCGGTGGCGCGGATCTTGTCCGCATCGGCCATGCCGACGGAACGGATGCGGTCCGCCTCACCCTGGCCTTCGACGCGTACCCGATCCGCCGTCGCCTTGGCGGTCACGCTGATGGTCTCGGCCTCCTGGCGCGCCTGCGCCAGCTTGGCCTTGCCTTCGTTCTCGCGCACCTGGATCGACAGCTGCGAAGCGGTGATGTTGGCCTGTTGCTCGGCCAGCGCCTGCTTCTCGCGCAGGGTGCGCTCCTGCACGGCGGCCACTTCCTGCAGCTTGTAGGTCTCGACCTGCTCGACCGCGATCTGCCGGTTGCGCAACTGCATCAATATCTGCTCGATGCCGCCGCCCTGCCCGGCCTCGCCGCTCGCCCCGGCGCGCGGCGTGCCGATCAGCACCTCCTGCAGCTCCAGGTTGTAGGCGGCGAACTTGGCGCGCATCTCGTCCAGCGACAAGCGCTGGATATCACTACGCTCTTGCAATAACTCGATCAGGGTCTTGGTCTGCGCGATGTTCTTGAAAAACGCCGAAACCATCGGGTCCAAAGTCTGCTCGACCAGGCGCTTGATGTCGCCGAAACGCTGCACCACCAGCGGCGCCTTCATGTAGTCGATGTGCACCACCACCGAAAGCGGCAGGGTAGGCTCGAACGCGTCCTTGGTGATCAGGGACACCTCGGAGAGGTTTTCATCCAGGCGATGCGGCCCCGTCGCTTCCTTGACCCACTTGAGCACGAAGTTGGTGGTCGGCACGATGATCACCTTGCCCGCGTAGGTGTTGAAGGCGTATTTGCCGGGCAGCATCGGCCGGTTCCAAACGCCGCGCGTGCCGGGCTCGACCAGTTCGCCGTGGCGATAAGCGTCGCCGCTCATGTCGGCGCCGTAGCGCCCGGTATACGACACCACCACGCCGACCGTGCCGACCTCGATCACGGTCTTTTTCACCAGCTCGACGGTGGCGAACAGGCGGTTGATGTAGTACGAGCCGTCGACCAGCACCTGGTACTGGCGCCCGCGAAAGCCGGCGGCACGCAGGAATTTTTCCGGGTCCTGGAAATTGTTGTGGAACAGCTCGCCGCGGCGCGCGTCGTTGCCCACCGCCGGGGCGATGATTTCGCCGTCGGGCAGCGCCGGGCCGTCGTGCACCGTGACCACGCCGATCACATCGTCGGCGTCCTTGATCACCACCGCTTCAAAGCCGTGGCGCGCGTCGATCAGCTGGCCCATCTGCTCGATCACACCTTCGTCGCCGGCCTCCAGCTTGATGGCATAGCGGCGCTCCCGGGTGAGCACGATGAACTGGGCCAGGTTGATGGCGTAGGTGCCCTCGCGCAATATCTTGCGTTGCGGGCCCTTCTGCCCGCCGGCCTCCAGAAAAGCCCGCGTGTCCTGGAAGTCGAGGGCCTTCTCGTTCGAGGCCAGGGTTTGGGTCGGCGGCAGCGCCGCGCCGTCACGCGCGAACACATAGCCGATCTGCCCCTGCGGAATGGTCACCAGCGGTACGCGGTGCACGCGGTACTGGAACGGCCCGAAGACATGAAACCCGCCGCGCAGCACTTCGGGCGCATAGCCGGCCTCGCCATGCAGGGCGATCAAGCCCCCCTCGATCGAGCCGCTGGTACTCCAGAGCTTTTCCTGCACGCCCAGGCGGTCGTTCGAAATGTAGCGGACCATGCCGCTGATGAGTACAAACAGAATGGCGCATAGCGCCACGATAAGACAATAGGCCCACATGGTCAGTCCCATGATGAGAACTCCCCAAAAAGATAGATGGATTCAACGGTAGGCCGCGGCCCGGGCGGCATCAGGTTCGCGCCGCGCCCCGAGGGCGCGCCTGCAAGACGAATGAGCCAAACCGGCGAGCACCACCGACGGGCCGCTGGTAAAGCGGCTCGGGTGATCAAGCCCGTCAAACCCGTCAGGCCCGGATGCGTCTTGGAACGGGCGCGGCGAACAGCCGCGCGGCGCGGGGCAGGCGGGGCGCCGTCAGCCGCTGAGCTGGCCCAGGCAGGCGCTGGCCATTTCGTGGCCGAAGAAGATCACTTGCGAGTCGCGATAGGCATGGGTACGCCAGGCGCGGCGCGCCGGCTCATGCTCGGGATGAAGGTCGGTGCGCGAGGCATTCGCGGCGGCAACCGGCGCGGCCCATGCAGGCACCGGCTTGTCGCCGGGCATTGCCGCGATCAGCCGGGCGTCACCCCGGCGGGAGAAAGTGTTTTTGTTGTTGAACATGGCAGGGCGCCTTTTCCAGCCGCCCATTCTTCTCGTGTCGTGCTTGTAGGTGTTCCGTCTTTCCGGCGCGGTGTTCTCACGCCTGTCTTCCCTTGGTGGACCGTCGGGCCGGAGATCCAACTCCAACCTGCCGCGCCACCACTAATTAATCACTTACTTAATTAGATTACTCCTTTGGAAGGAAATTGCAAGTGGGGCAATTTCGAGGGGACGGGCGGAGCCGGCGGGCCGACGAATGCGCGAAAGCGGCGCGTGTGGAGCGGCGCAAAGTGCTGTATGTTTGGAGCCAGGGATGCGCATCCGGAAAGCCGGGCAGGATGGTCGATCCGCGGGCGGCGGGCGGCGGGCGGCAGCCGAATCGATTGAGGGGTGCCGCGATAATCTCCGCGGATTTCCATGTCGCCCCCGGCAGGCGGAAACGCCGGTGTGGCGCTGTTCTTTAAATTGATGAAGCGAATCAGGCTTGGGACCGGCTCGGACTTGTTGCGGGAGCTGGCTGACTTGGTACGGTCAAAAGAACCTGTCATTTACTGTTGTTTCAAGCGTTTTCATGTGAGTGCCCGCTTACAACAGGCCTGTTAGTGGGACTGCATTTTTGCGAAAAATGTTAGGTTTTGTCGGGGTGAGCGGATCGGTTGCACGAAAAATGTCGGGTTTTGTCAGGTGTGCAGTCACTAACATTGCCTGCGGCTCCGGGCCGTCCACTTATGGGTAAATTAGCGGCAAATCCATGGTTTTGTCTCCCGCAAGCCTCGCGCCGGACGCTGCAATTTGTTATCATCCCCTCCTAAACCGCTGTTTCAGCGGTATTTTTGTTCGCAGCCGCATTTGCAGGATCGTCGCAGGATCGCATATGTAGGATCGTGTATTACACGCGCCCCAAGCAAGAGGGCGTCGCGCGGCTGGCCCGGCGCTTAAGCGCGGGCACCTTGTGTTTCCACCGCTTCTGGATTTTTACTCCTCTTTACCGAGTCGCTGACAGGACCGATCATGACCACCGCTTACGCACCGCAGAAAAAGATTTCGTCTTTCCACCCGCCGCAGCGCACGCTGCTCGGCCCCGGCCCTTCCGAGATCAACCCGCGCGTGCTGGCCGCCTCGTCCCTGCCGGCGATCGGCTACCTGGACCCGATTTTCGTCGACATGATGGATGAGCTGAAACAGCTCCTGCGTTATGCCTACCAGACCAACAACCAGCTGACCTTCCCGCTCTCCGGCCCCGGCTCGGTGGGCATGGAATCGTGCTTCGTGAACATGGTCGTGCCCGGCGAAAAAGTCGTGGTGATGAAGAACGGCGTGTTCGGCGGCCGCATGGTCGAGAACGTCGAGCGCGTCGGCGGCAAGGCCGTGGTGATTGAAGACCAGTGGGGCGAGCCCTGCGACCCGCAAAAGCTGGAAGACACGCTGAAGAAGAACCCGGACACCAAGGTCGTCTCCTTCATCCACGCCGAGACCTCGACCGGCGCGCAGTCCGACGCCAAGACCCTGACGCAGATCGCCCATAAGTACGGCGCGCTGGTGATCTGCGACGCGGTCACTTCGCTGGCCGGCACCCCCGTGAAGGTCGACGAGTGGGACATCGACGCGATCTACTCCGGCTCGCAAAAGTGCCTCTCCTGCGTGCCGGGCCTGTCGCCGGTGTCGTACAACGACGCGGTGATCGAGAAGGTCAAGCTGCGCAAGGATAAGAACCGCGTGCAAAGCTGGTTCATGGACCTGAACCTGGTGCTGGGCTACTGGGGCGAGACCACCCGCACCTATCACCACACCGCGCCGATCAACAGCCTGTTCGCGCTGCACGAGTCGCTGCTGATGCTCAAGGACGAAGGCCTGGAAAACGCCTGGGCGCGCCATCATCGCCACCACGTGGCCCTGAAGGCCGGCCTGGAAGCGATGGGCCTGTCCTTCCTGGTCAAGGAAGCCTACCGCCTGCCGCAGATGAACGCGGTGCTGATCCCCGAGAGCGTGCAGGCGAAGGAAGCGCAAGTGCGCAAGACCCTGCTGAACGAATTCAACATCGAAATCGGCGCGGGCCTGGGGCCTCTGGCCGGCAAGATCTGGCGCATCGGCCTGATGGGCTACTCGTGCAAGCCGGAAAACGTGATGCTGTGCCTCTCCGCGCTGGGCTCGGTGCTGGCCGACATGGGCTACCCGGTCAAGGTGGGCGAGGCCGAAGCCGCCGCGCACCAGGCTTATGCCTCGATGCACGCCTCGGCCGCGCAGGCCAAGCTGCGCGCCGCCGCGTAAGGCGGGAAGTTGGGTTGAAGCGACGCGGTCCGCGCGCAAGCGCGGGCCGCGGGCAGCAAAAGGGAAGAATCGGTTCACTCACAAAAGGCACAAAGGCCGCAGATGGCGAACCAGGATACGACGCTTGATCTGACCCAGAAGGACAGGCCGCACGGTGCCGCGGTGCTGTTCGCCGATATCGCGGGGTCGACCAAGCTGTATGACATCCTCGGCGACACGCGCGCCAAGCAGCTGATCGACGAGACGCTCGCCGAATTGCGCTCTTCCACCGGGCGTTTTCATGGCCGCGTGATCAAGACCATCGGCGACGAGATCATGTGCGTGTTCCCCGACCCGGAGCGCGGCATGCTGGCGGCCTGTGACATGCAGACGCGCGTCAACTCGCTGCCGATCGTCGACGGCGTCAAGCGCCTGATCCGCGTCGGCTTCCACTTCGGCGCGGTGATCGAAGAGAACAACGACGTGTTCGGCGACACGGTGAACGTCGCCGCGCGCATGGCGGGCGTCGCCAAGGGCCTGCAGATCATGACCAGCCGGATCACGGCGGACCTGCTGCCCGGCCATATGCGCACTTCGGTGCGCCCGATCGCCACGGTGGCGGTCAAGGGCAAGGAAGACATGCCGGTGTGCGAGGTGATTTGGCAGACCGACGACGACCTGACCATGACGGTCGACTCGCTGCATTCGTCGGCGCCGGCGCGCAACGCCGAGCTGGCGCTGTCGCACAACGGCCGCGAGATCGTGCTCTCCGGCAGCCTGCCGGCCGCCAGCTTCGGGCGCGGCGTCGACAATACGTTCGTGATCGGCGACCTGAAGGCCTCGCGCAACCACGCGCGCATCGAGAAGCGCCGCGACAAGTATTACGTCATCGACCAGAGCACCAACGGCACCTTCGTCACCGTCAAGGGCGAGGCGGAGATGGAACTGCACCGCGAGGAAGTCATGCTGCGCGGCCAGGGCTTCATCCTGTTCGGCCACAGCGCGGCGGAGTCGGCCGAGGAGACGGTGCAGTTCACCGTGCGCGGGTAAAAGGTAGCCGGGAACCGGTACGCAGGGCGACGGCGTCGCCGTTACGTGAACGGGACCGGCTGCGGTTTGCCCGCCCTACTCGCTGGCCTGCAGTTCGGCCAGGCTGCGCACCTGGAATTTGCCGTCGCGGCGGAACAGCCAGGACTCGAGATACTCGACCTGGCGCCCGCGCAGCACGGCGCGGGTCGGGCGGGGCAGCGGAGTGGCGCGTTTCAGGCTGGCAAGGGCGGCGTTGCGCATCTCGACATCGCCGTTGTCGCGGTAGACCCGGGCGCTGACCAGTTGGCCGTTCTCGTCGATCACCACGTTGACCACGACGATGGAACGCAGCAGCGGCGGCGGCTGGCCGGTGAAGACCTGGTCGCGGCTGGTGTCGTACACGCGGCGCGCGACCTCGGCCTTGTAGCCGGCCACGTTGTTGGCCTGCGAAGGAGCGCTTCGTGATGTAGGCGGCGTGGCCGGGGTGGCGGACTCGGGCGCCGGCGCGGGAGGCTCGCTGCGTTGCGCGCAGGCTGCCAGCAGCACGGCGGAAGATGCCAGCGTCAAGGCGCGGCGCAGCCCGCCGGAAGGCGCCGCGAAGGCAAACGCGGCGGTCGGTCTCGAAGGGGTAGCGGTCATGAAAGCGCTTTTGTCTCGAAGGTTTTTGGAGCAATGCAACAAGGCGGCCCTGGTTGCGGGAATCTCGGCCTGAAGCATATTAGAGCGCAGTCACGGGCATTTCGTTCCTCCCACTGCCTCAAGGCAAGACCCGACCAGAAATATTGCAAAACACACCGGCATGCGCGGGCACTTCATGCAAATATCCCGCTTCGGCCCGCGCAAAACCCGGACCTCTGTGTAATATTCAAGCCCTATGCCTTCCGCGCCTCCCGCCAACACTGCCAGCCTGACGCGCGAGGAACTCTCCGACGAACTCAAGCGCCAGGCGCTCGAGTTCTCGCAGCGCGCGCTGGTCAAGCGGACCGAAGCCATCACCCTGGCCAAGGCGCACCAGGAAGAGCTGCGCGCGGCCATCCTGGCCGAGTCGCAGGCGCGGCGCGCCAAGGAGGTGGCACGCCAGCGCGCCGACAAGGCGCGCACCGAGCTGGCCGCGGTCGAGGAGGAGGCGCGCCGCGCCGAGGAGGTACTGGCGCAGGCGCGTGCGGGCCTGGCCGAAAACCTCGGGCAGGTCACCGAGGCGGAAGGCCGCTTCGAGCACAGCAATTCCAACCTGACCACCTTCGCCAACCATCCGCCGCCGCCGGCGCACGTGCTGGCCGACGAAGTGGCGGCCCTGGAGGCCACGCTGGCGCAATTGCGCGCGCGCCGCGAAGAACTGTCGAACCAGCGCGACGCGATGGCGCGGGAAGCCGGGCAGGCCGAACGCGAAATCGGCCAGCTGCGCGCGCGCAATGCGGAGATCGCGGCGGAAGCGGCGCGTGCCGCTGCCGAGGCACAGGCCGCGCAGGAAAAGCTGGCACAGGCGCGTGCCGCGCTTGGCCAGGCCCAGGGCGAGGGTGAAGCATTGCGCGGCACCGCGCCCGCACAGGCCGCGCGCGCCGGTACGATGGGCGTGACCCAGACCCTGCAGGTGCTGGCTGCCAGCTACAAGCCGGAAGACGCGGCGCAGAACAAGCCCGAGGAAATGATCGCGCCGATCGTGCCGGACCGCCAGTCCAGCCTGGAGGCGGCGGGAGCCGAGCGCCAGCGCACCCTGGAGGCGGCGAAAAAACTCGAGACCGCGGTGCGCGCGCGCCTGACTGCCGAGCAGCGCTCGCAGCGCGAGGCGCAGGCACTGGCGCGGGTCGAAGCGGAAGTCGAGAAGGTGATCGCGGCGCGCCACATGATCAGCGGCGAGCTCAAGCTCGAGGTCGACCGCCGTGCCGAGATCGAATTGCAGCTGGACGCGGCGCGTACCCAGCGCGTTGAGCTGGATGCGCAACTGCGCGAGACGGCGGCGCGCCAGACCACCTCCCGCCGCGACGCCGACGCGGCGCGCGCGGCAATGGCCGCCGCCGAGGAGGAATTGACGCGCCTGCGCGGCGCCAATGCGCGCCACCAGGACGAGCTGGCGGAAAAGCGCCGCGAGTCCGACCAGCTCAGGCAGGACCTGGCCGGCGCGCTCTCGCGCGTCGCCTCCTATGTGGACGACCTGAAGCGCGAGACCGCCGCGATCACCACCATCGAGGCCGAACTGGCGCAAGCGCGCGAGCGCCGCACCCAGGCGCAGCGGCGGCTGGCACCGGTGCGCGGCCAGGCGGACGAGGCGGAACGCGCGGCGCTGGCGGCGAGAAAGCGCAACGACACCGACCTGGCCTCGCTGACCGCCGCGGTCAAGACCGGGGAAGAAGGGCTGGCCCGCCTGCGCGGCAGGGGCACCGAGGTGGAGCAGCAGGCCACCGCCGAGCGCGCGCGCGGCGAGCAGCTCAAGCTGGAACTGGCCGACGCGCTGTCGCGGGTCGGCTCGCTGGAAGCGGACCTGAAGCGCGAGAAAAGCGCTGCCCAGCAAAGCGAAGCCGAGATGGCCGGCGCGCGCGCCCAGGCGGTACAGGCGCAGCGCGCGCTCACCGCGCAACGCAACCAGGCCGCCCAGTTCGACGCCAACATCCAGGCCGAACGCCGCCTGCTGGAGGCACAAAAAAGCGCCGCCGCCGGCGCGGTGCAGGCGGCCGCCGACGAACTGGCGCGCCTGCGCGCGATGGAGAGCAAGGCGCAGGAGGATGTGACGCGTGAGCGCCGCCGCGCCGAGCAGTTGAGGCTGGACCTGGCCGAGGTGCTGTCGCGCACCCTCTCCTTCGAGGAGGATGTGGCGCGCGAGCGCTCGGCGATCGCCGCCACCCAGGCCGATCTCGAACAGGCACGCGGCAGGCGCACCGAGCTGGAAAAAGCCCTGGAAGCCGAGCGCGAAGCCGCCGCCGGCGCGACGCGCGAGATCGACGCGGTACGCCGCAATACCGAAAGCGCGCGGCGTGCCCGCGCCGAGCAGGAAGGGCTGCTGGCCGGCGCCGAGCGGGCGGTGGCCGAATTGCAGACGCGCCTGGGCCTGGTGGAAAACGCACGCAAGCAGCGCGAGCTGCAGCTGGCCGCCGGCGCCGAACGCAATGCCGAGATGGCACGCCAGACCCGCGAACAATCGGATAGCCACGAGGCCGAGCGCACGCGCCTGGCAAAACTGCGCGAGCAGCGCGGCGTGGTGGAACACAACAGCGCGGCCGAACGCATGGTGCAGGCGCGCCTGGCGGCCGAGCTGCAACGGGCGCGCGCCAGCCGCGACGCCGCCGAGAGCGGCATTGAAGCCGAACGGATGCAGGCGGCGCAATTCGAGGCCAAGCGCGACGAGCTGCGCGCCCGCTTCGTCGAGCTGCGCGCCCGCTTCGTCGAGCTGCGCGCCGAGTGCTCGCACGAGGAACTGGCGCTGCGCGACGCCCATGCCGCGCTGCGCGCCTTGCGCGACTCGGCGCGGCGCCAGCGCGAGATTTTGCAGGAGGCGCGGCAGGCGCGTGAAGCCGGTGAAGCACTGGCGCGCGACGAGCGCATCATGCAGGCGCGCGCCCTGGCCGACGCCGGCGCGATGCGCGCCGCGCTCCGGCTTGAGCAGCAGGCACAGGCGCCGCTGGAGCAGGAAATGCACACGGCGCGCCGCCATCGCGACGAGGCGCGCGAGCGCCTCGCCACTGCCCAGCAGTCGTCGCAGAAGGCGCTCGAGAACTGGCAGCAGGAACAGGAGAGCGCCGAGAAACTGGTGCGCGCGGCGCAGCGCGAGAACGAGGCGCGCGAGCATCACGAGACCTTGCTGCAGCTCTCGCGTGGCGAGCGCGTGGCGCTCGAAGCCGACCTGCGCGACGCGCGCCTGGCCTATGCGGCGCGGTGCGCCCAGCTCGCCGAGGAGCGCGCGCGCTTGGCCGATGCGGCCGGTGTGCACGCCGGGTTGGCGGCGGCACCACTCCCCGACCTGGCCCCGCTGCAGCAGGAACACGCGCAACTGCAGTCACAGGAACGGCACCTGGGAGCGGAACGCGACGCCCTGCATACCAGCCTGGAAGCCCTCAATGCCGGCATCACCGGCGCCGGCCAGGCGATCGCTGCCGCCCACGCCCGTGCCGGCGACCTGCGCCGCGACGAGGACCTGGCGCGCGAGGCGGTCCAGGAAGCCGAGGCCGGCCTGGCCGCCGCGCGCGCCGCGCGCGACACCCGCCTGGGCGCGATCGCCGCCGAAGAACTGGCGATGCGCGCCGCCGTCGAACAGGCCGCCGCCGCGGTCGATGCGCAGCGCGCCCAGGAGAATGCCCTCTACCAGGCGCTGGCCCGCGACCTGCAAGGCCGCGAACAGCACGAGCGCGATCTGTTGGGCGAGGCCGTGCTGCAACTGCGGCCGATACAGCAGGAGCGCCAGGCCCTGGAACGCCAGGCCACCGGGGCGCGCCTGGGTGAGGCGCGGGCGCGCGCCGACCTGCTGGAGAGCCAGGCCAGGCAGCGGGCCGGACAGGCGCTGGCCGCCAGCCTGCGCGACGAGCACACGGCGCGCGCCAAGCTGGAACGGGAATTCGAGGAGGCGCGCGGCGCCGCCGCCGAGGTACTGGAACGCCTGAACCACGAGACCGCCACGCACGCCGCGCGCATGGCCAGCCTGGAGGCCCTGCACGCGCAGCGCGCCGGGCTGGAGGAAGACATCGCCGCGGCGCGCGCGCGCAACGCGCAACTGCGGGAAGCCGTCACTACCGGTGCCGCGCCTGTCGATTTCGATGCCACGCATCGCCAGCACGCCCTGGCCGCCGGCGCGCGCCTGGCGCAGGCGCGCCTGCGTGCCGACCTCCTGCAAGGCGACGCGGAATTGCGCAGCCTGCGCGATATGCAGGGCGAGCAGTCCAGGCAGACAGACGCGATGCTCGGCCTGGCCCTGGCCGCCGCAACGGAGCCGGGCGCCGATCTTGCCTCGGCAGCGCCGATGGGCCAAGATGTCCGGGCGCAGGCGCCTTCCCCGGCTCCCGAGGCGACCGCCCCGCTCACGGGCACAGCGGCGATCGATGCGCAGGCAATCGAGGAGGCGCGCGAGGCGCAAGCCGTGCTCGCCGCCGAGCATGGCGCGCTGACCGAGCAGATCGCCCTGCTCGAGCAGCAGTACGCCGACCGCCAGGAAACCATCGCGGCATTGCGCGCCACTCTCGACGACGTGGATACCCAGGCCTGGACGCTGGAAGACGAAAGCAGCCGCGCCGCGGACTCGCTCCAGGAGGCCAACGCCGCGCTCGAACAGTTGCGCGCCGATACCGGGCGGGCGCAGGAAGAAGCGGCAGGCCTGCGGGATGAGGCCACGCGCATCCAGGCCGATGCGGACGCGGCTCGCGCAGCGCACGAACTGGGCCGCGAGCGCATGCGTGAAGTGCAGCGGCAGAACGCCGAACTGGAAGAAGAGCGCATTCGTACCCTGGTACAGATCAAGGCCACCAAGGCGCGAATGCAGGAGGCGCAGCGCGGGGCCGACAGCCTGGAGCAGCGGCCCGCGCGCCGCCCCCGCTTCGGCGCCGCCGGCATCGCCGCCGCCTTCGCGGCCGTTGCCGCCGCGGTATATCTGGTGCCGCGCTACCTGCCGGCCCCGAACGCGCCAACGTCCGTACCGGCGACGACGGCGACAGCCAGCCCGCCGGCCGCCGCGCCGCTGTACAGCGATGACCGGACCGCGCAGCGCGACCTCAATCTCAGTTACGAGATGCGCCCGGTGGCGCCCGGCGCCGGCGCGAGAAAATAAGCTCCCGGCATCACTCGCCCGGCGTAAACCCGTGCCGCCGCTTCAGGCCGCCGGCTTGCGCAGCAGGCTTTGCATCAGGGCCCGCAGCTTCGCCGGCGCCACCGGCTTGTAGAGCACGTGGTAGCCGCTGCCGGTCACCGACTTGACCTCGGCGGCCGCGTTGTCGCCGGTGACGATCACCCCGGGCGGGGCGGGCTCGTGCAGGGCGCGCAGCCGGTTGAGGGTGTCGATGCCATTCTCGCCACCGCGCAGGCGGTAGTCGGCGAAGATGATGTGGGGGCGCCAGTCGCTGCCGTCCGCCTGATTCAGGATGCCGGCGATGGCGGCCTCGCAGGACTCGTAGGCGCGCGCCTCACAGCCCCAGCCGGACAGCAGGGCCTGCATGCCGGTGCGCACCGCCGCCTCGTCGTCGATCACCAGCACGCGCACACCTTGCACCAGGTCGCGGCGCGCCGGTTCCTCGACCGCCACCGCGGCGGGCGTCTCGCCTCGCGGCACCTGCACCGCGAAGCGCGAGCCGCGCCCCGGCGCGCTGCGCAGGTCCACCGGGGTCTCGAGCAGCAGGGAGAGGCGGCGCACGATCGCCAGACCCAGTCCCAGGCCCTTGGTGCGGTCGCGCTCCTGGTTGCCCAGTTGCACAAACTCGGCAAAGATATGCTCGTGCTGCTCGGGCGGGATGCCGATGCCGCTGTCGCGAACTTCGAGCGCGTAGCCCTGTATCGTGCCACCCGTGCCGCCCGTGCCGCCCGTCCCGTCCGTGCGCAGGCGCGGGCGGCAGCCGATCGCGATGCCGCCGCTCTCGGTGTAGCGGATTGCGTTGGCGGCGAGGTTGCGCAGCAGTTGCTCGAGCAACATCGGGTCGCTGCGCAGCACCGCGCGCGAAGGCGCGACCACCAGTTTCAGGCCCTTCTCGCGGGCCAGGGGCGCGTAGTCGTTGCGGATGCGATCCAGGATCACCGAGACCTTGAAATCGCGCGGTTTGGCCTGCACCACGCCGGCATCCAGGCGCGAGACGTCGAGCAAGGAGTTGAACAGCAGTTCGAGCGCGGCCACGCTGGCATTGATGTGCACGGTGAGCTTGCCGATCTCGGTCAGGTCGCGGCTGTCGGCCAGGGCGCCGGAAAACAGGGAAAGCGCGTGCAGGGGCTGACGCAGGTCGTGGCTGGCGGCGGCGAGAAAGCGCGACTTGGCAAGGTCGGCCTCCTGGGCCTCGCGCTTGGCGGCCTCGGCGATCTCGGTCTGCTCGGTAAGGCGGCGCACCAGTTCGAGGTTCTCGAAGCGCTGGCGCAGCGACTCTTTCAGCACACCGTGCATGTTGATGCCGCGCGAGACGATGTAGGCGCCGAACACCGCGAGCATGCCGGCCAGGGCATAGTGGGTGGCGTTGCCTTCCATCAGGGTGCGCAGGGTGATGACGAACATCACCGGCAGCACCGAGCCGAGGAAGGCGGGCAGCAGCATCGCGGTGATCGTCACCGAGGCGGAGGCGAAGCCGCACAGGGTGGCGAACAGCACCGCCTGGTAAGTGATGGAGTCGGAGACGAACATCACCAGGCCGGCGGCCGCCCAGATGCAGCCGTTGATGGAGGTCTGCCAGGTGTAGAGCCGGGCCCAGCGCCAGGCGTCTTCCAGGGGGGGATTGGCGCGCCAGTAGCGCAGGTTGATCACCACCCGCACCACCTGGTAGCCGAGCTGGGCGGCGAACCAGCCCACCAGCACCGGGGTATTGACCTTGCCCCACATCACCGCGACCAGGAACAGCGCAACCGCGATATTGGGGATGACGGTGGAAGGCAACAGCGCCGGCTTGACGCCAAAGGCGGTACGCACCTGCTCGGCGTAGACCAGCGGGCGCAGCATGTCGGGAGCAATCGCGGGCACCGGCGCAGGAGCGGGCGGCGGCGCGACGGGGGCGTCGTCGAGGGCGGCGGCCTCGATCGCGGACATCAGTATTTAAAGCCGCGCCGCCCGGCTTCGACGATCACCTGGGCGCGCGTGTCGACGTCAAAGGCCTTGAGGATGGCGGCGACGTGAATCTTCACCGTCGAGGGCGACAGGCCCAGCTCGCGGGAGATGCCCTTGTTGGGCTTGCCTTCCAGCATCAGCTTGAGCACGTCGATCTGGCGCGCGGTCAGGCCCAGGGCCTGCGGGGCAATGTCGTTCACCGAGCCGCGCGCACCCGGCTCGGGCGCCTCGGCGGAAGCCAGCGCCTCGGGCGGCAGGTAGACGCTGCCGGCCATCACCAGCCGCAGGGCGCCAAGCATCACGTCGGAGGAGGAGGTCTTGGGAATGTAGCCCATCGCGCCACGGTCCAGCGCCCGCATCACGTCTTCGCGGCGGCGCGAGCCGGACAGCACCACCACCGGCAGAGCCGGGGAGCGGGTGCGCACCTCCTCCAGCAGGGTGAAACCGTCCACCCCGGGCAGGCCCAGGTCGATCAGCAGCAGGTCGACCTGCGCCAGGCGCTCGTAATGGCCGCGCGCTTCGGCGGCGCTGCGCGCGGAGGTGATCGTGACCTGGTCGGCCAGCTTGACCAGCACGTGGCGCAAGGCCTCTATCACCAGCGGATGGTCGTCTACGACGAGTATGTTCATCGGGCCTGAATCGGTTGCATGTGAGTGGTGCCGCGCGCACGGTTCAATAGTGCGGACGGATGCGGGGACGAAAACGCCAGCTCGAAAAAGCGCAAATTCGCGGAAACGCGAAAACGACAGTGCGCGATGCTGCGCAAAGTCTAGCATTGCCCTCCGCCCCTGCCTACCATCGGCCGGACTCTAGCCCTTCGGTACTAGTCCTTTTGGTCTAGTTATGCGCTCGGCCATCAGGCCGATTGCGGGAACCCGGGCCCGCCCCGATACTGGCATTGTCCCCGAAGCGCCCTGCCGCAAGGCGGTAGCGAGGCGACGCCCCTGGACTCAAAATGAAAAAGCCCATGCCCCACGACAAACAACAGCCCCTGCCGCTGCAAGGCACGGAGCCGGCGGACCTGCTGTGGCTGGTCCTCAAGTTCGCCGGTGCGATCGGCATTGCGCTCGCCCTGGCGACCTGGGTGAACCGCCTGCTGGCACAGATTTGAGCAGGCAGAAGTAAAGCCTGCCTTTGCCTGGCTCCGGAATGCATGAAATCGCCGGCCGGTGACGCATGGCGACGGACGATTTCATCGAGACAAGCTGACCAAAGAGCGGGCGGCCAAGGAGCGTCGCGACCCGGCTTTCCGCCAAACGCGGACGCACCGGCCTACAGGCCGAGGCGCTGCCAGATGGTGGTCGACAGGCCGGCCATGTTGAGGGTATAGAAGTGCAGGCCGGGCGCGCCTTGCGAGAGCAGGCGATCGCATAGGGCAGTCACCACGTCCAGGCCGAAGGAGCGGATCGAGGCGCGGTCGTCGCCGAACGATTGCAGCTTCAGGCGCATCCAGCGCGGAATCTCGGCGCCGCAGGCATCGGAGAAGCGCGCCAGTTGCGTGAAGCTGGCGATCGGCATGATGCCCGGCACGATCGGCACATCGATGCCCAGCGCCTCGCACTCGTCGATGAAGCGGAAATATGCATCGGCGCTGTAGAAATACTGGGTGATGCCCGCATTCGCCCCCGCATCGATCTTGCGCTTGAAGGCGAGCAGGTCGTCCTGCGGCGATTTGGCCTGCGGATGCACTTCCGGGTAGCAGGCCGCCTCGATGTGGAACCAGTCGCCGGTTTCCTTGCGGACCAGCTCGATCAGTTCGTTGGCGTAGCGCAGCTCGCCCAGCTCCAGCACGCCGGAAGGCATGTCCCCGCGCAGTGCCACCAGGTGCTTGATGCCGTGGCTCTTGTATTCGTGCAGGATGGAGATCAGGTTCTCACGCGTACTGCCGATGCAGGTCAGGTGCGGGGCAGCCTCGAAGCCATCTTTCTGGATCCCCAGCACGGTATTGAGCGTGCCGTCGCGGGTCGAGCCGCCGGCACCGAAGGTCACCGAGAAAAAGCGCGGCTTGAGCTGCTCAAGCTGGCGGCGCACCGCAAGCAGCTTTTGCGCGCCTTCCGGCGTCTTGGTCGGAAAGAACTCGAACGAGAAATTGCGTTCAGCGGAAGTATTCATGAATGGCTCAGAGGTCGGCCTTGTCGCGCTTGCCCGGAAGCAAGGTGGACAGGGCCCACGAGAAAATGCTGTAGAGAATCGCGCCGAGCAGCCCGTACCAGAAGTCCGCCACCGTGAAGCCCTTGAGCACCGAGCCGACAAACCAGAACAGGATGCCGTTGATCACGAGAATGAACAGGCCCAGGGTGACGATGGAGATCGGCAGGGTGAGCAGCACCAGCACCGGCCGGATCAGCGTATTGACCAGCCCCAGGATCAGCGCCGCGATCAGCGCGGACACGAAGCCGTCCACCTTGATCCCCGGCAGCAGATAAGCCACGGCGATCAGGGCCATGGCGTTGAACACCCAAATCAGCAGCAAGCGCATACAAGTCTCCCGGCGATCAGCAAACGATGGCAAGCACGAGACGCCGCAACGCGTGAGGCACGCGGCGTCAATCCGGCGGGCCGCGCAAAGCGCGCCCCTCGTCGCTTTCTCCAAAGCCAAATCGTCTGGTTCGGCCGGCGATTTAGCTTCAGATCAGCCTCAAAAAAAGTAGGGGTGACCTTTTTTTGACTTTAGTAGCGGTAGTGATCCGCCTTGTACGGCCCCTGCTTGGACACGCCGATGTAGCCGGCCTGCTGGTCGGTCAGTTCGGTGAGCACGGCGTTGAGCTTTTTCAGCTGCAGGCGCGCAACCTTCTCGTCCAGGTGCTTGGGCAGCACATACACGCCGATCGGGTACTTGCCGGGGTTGGCGAACAGCTCGATCTGCGCGATGGTCTGGTTGGCGAACGAGGAGCTCATCACGTAGCTCGGGTGGCCGGTACCGCAACCCAGGTTCACCAGGCGGCCCTTGGCGAGGATGATGATGCGCTTGCCGTCCGGGAAGATCACGTGGTCGACCTGCGGCTTGATCTCTTCCCACTCGTACTTCTCGACCGCCGCGATGTCGATCTCGTTGTCGAAGTGGCCGATGTTGCAGACGATCGCCTGGTCCTTCATCTTCACCATGTGGTCATGGGTGATGACGTGGTAGTTGCCGGTGCAGGTGACGAAAATGTCGGCCTTGTCGGCGGCGTAATCCATGGTCACCACGCGATAGCCTTCCATCGCGGCCTGCAGGGCGCAGATCGGGTCCACTTCAGTGACCCACACTTGCGCGGAGAGAGCGCGCATGGCCTGGGCCGAGCCCTTGCCCACGTCGCCGTAACCGGCAATCAGAGCGACCTTGCCGGCGATCATCACGTCGGTGGCGCGCTTGATGCCGTCCACCAGCGATTCACGGCAGCCGTACAGGTTGTCGAACTTGCTCTTGGTGACCGAGTCGTTGACGTTGATGGCCGGGAAGGCCAGCTTGCCTTCCTTGTGCATCTGGTACAGGCGGTGCACGCCGGTGGTGGTCTCTTCGGTCACGCCCTTGATTTCCTTCAGGCGGGTGGAGTACCAGGTCGGGTCGGTGGCGAGCTTCTTCTTGATCGAGTTGAACAGGCAGATCTCTTCTTCGCTGCCCGGCTTGGAGATCAGCGTAGCGTCCTTCTCGGCGCGGGTGCCCAGGTGCAGCAGCAGGGTGGCATCGCCGCCGTCGTCCAGGATCATGTTGGAGTAGCCGCCGTCCTTCCATTCGAAGATGCGGTGGGTGTAGTCCCAATATTCATCCAGGGTCTCGCCCTTGTAGGCGAACACCGGCGTGCCGGTCGCGGCGATCGCGGCGGCGGCATGGTCTTGCGTGGAGAAAATGTTGCAGGAAGCCCAGCGCACTTGCGCGCCCAAGGCCACCAGGGTCTCGATCAGCACGGCCGTCTGGATGGTCATGTGCAGCGAGCCGGTGATGCGCGCGCCCTTGAGCGGCTGGGTGGCGGCGAATTCCTCGCGGATCGCCATCAGGCCGGGCATCTCGGTCTCGGCGATCTTGATTTCTTTGCGGCCCCAGTCGGCCAGCTTCATGTCGGCGACGTGGTAGTCGTTGGTTGCAGCGTTCTTCGGTACGGCGCTCATCTCGCGCCCTCCTTTCATATCAGAAAAAGAAGTGGGCGAGCGCAGTTGAAAATGAATTCCGCACAAGGAGTGGGGAAACTCTGAGCCTGACGTGTCCGTTCGGTTTGATGCGAACGGAGCCGCTGCAACGCTCCTCAGAAGGCCGGCATTTTACCCCATCTGGCCGGCGCCGGCATGGCCTGCGGCCACCCGCCCCCAGGTAGCAGCCGGCGCTACTTCGGGTGGCGGAACCCGCGCCGCCTGAAGCCGCGGTATCGCCGGCCACAAGCGCGGCGTAGGCTGACCCACGTTACGTCACGACAAGAAGACCACCATGCCCCCGACCGAACGTGAACACCTGCTCGCCGCCCTGATCGCCCTGCTTGCGCTCTGCGCCGCCGCCCTGCCCTTCATCCCGCAGGACGCCGGCTTTCACCTGTTCGCCGACACGCGGCACTGGGAAGGCATCCCGAACGCGCAGAATGTGCTCTCCAACCTGCCCTTCGCCCTCGCAGGCGCTGCCGGCCTGTTCCTGATGGCCCGTGGCCGTCTGCTGCTGCCGAACCGCGCCTTTGCCGCCAATGGCGCGCTGTTTTTTGGCGGGCTGATCGCCACCGCAGTGTGTTCCGGCTGGTATCACGCCACCCCCGAGGGCCACAGCCTGGTGCTGGACCGGATGGGCATGGTGCTCGCGTTCGCGGGCGCTTTCGGCATGCTGGCCGCCGAGCGCGTCAGCCCGCGCGCCGGCTGGGCGTTGGGGCTGCTGGCGCTGGTGGCTGGCCCGGCGGCGGTGCTGTGGTGGAACGCGACCGGCGACCTTGCCCCCTATGCGGTGGTGCAGTTCGGCGGCATGCTGCTGCTCCTGCTCGCGGCGCTGTTCTGGCGCGAGCCAGGTGAGACGCGCTGGGGGGTGATGCTGGCGCTGTATGCACTGGCGAAAGTGCTGGAGATATACGACTACGAAATCTTTGCCTGGAGCGGGCACCTTGTCGCCGGGCATGCGCTCAAGCATCTGGTCGCGGCCGCTACGGCGCTGGCGGTACTGGTGCCGCTGTATCGCAGTTCGACGACTTCGCTGCGGACCGGCCGGCGAGCTGAGGTGGTCGTTTGTTAATGCAGGATCGTCCCAAACAAAGAGGCCGGCGTTAGCCGGCCTCTTTGTTTGGAGCACGATACGTGCTTGCCTGTCGCAGCGTTCAGCGTGGCAGCCTTGTCCGTTTTTTGGCTTCGACCGGCGCTTTGCGCCTTAACTTCGCGTCGCGAAGTTAGCCTGCGCCGAAAAACGGAAAAGACTCGGCTACGCCTCGCCCGGCCTTACAGGCCGGCTGCCGCCTTGAGGGCGGCTGCTAGGACTACTTTTTGGCTTCGGCCGGCGCTTTGCGCCTTAACTTCGCGTCGCGAAGTTAGCCTGCGCCGAAAAACGGAAAAGACTCGGCTACGCCTCGCCCGGCCTTACAGGCCGGCTGCCGCCTTGAGGGCGGCTGCTTTGTCCGTTTTTTCCCACGAGAATTCCGGCTCTTCACGGCCAAAGTGGCCGTATGCAGCGGTCTTCTGGTAGATCGGGCGCAGCAGGTCGAGCATCTGCACGATGCCCTTGGGACGCAGGTCGAAATGCTCGGCGACCAGGGCGGAGAGCTTCTCGTCGCTGATCTTGCCGGTGCCGCTGGTGGTGACCATCACCGAGGTGGGCTTGGCCACGCCGATGGCGTAGGAGATCTGCACCAGGCACTTGGAGGCGAGACCGGCTGCGACCACGTTCTTGGCGACATAGCGCGCGGCGTAGGCGGCCGAGCGGTCGACCTTGGAGGGGTCCTTGCCGGAGAACGCGCCGCCACCGTGCGGGGCTGCGCCGCCATAGGTGTCGACGATGATCTTGCGGCCGGTCAGGCCGCAGTCGCCTTGCGGGCCGCCGATGACGAAACGGCCGGTCGGGTTGACCAGGTAGCGGATGTTCTTACCGATCATTTCCTTGGGCAGAACGGGCTTGATGATCTGCTCGATCACCGCCTCTTCGATCTGCTTGTGGGTCATCTCCGGCGCGTGCTGGGTGGACAGCACCACGGTGTCGATCTCCTTTGGCCGGCCATCGACGTAGCGCAGGGTCACCTGCGACTTCGCGTCCGGGCGCAGCCAGGCCAGGCGGCCGTCGCGGCGCAACTCGCTCTGGCGCTCGACCAGGCGGTGGGCCAGGTAGATCGGCATGGGCATCAGTTCGGGGGTCTCGTCAACCGCATAGCCGAACATCAGGCCCTGGTCGCCGGCGCCCTGGTCCAGGTTCAGGCCCTGGCCTTCGGTCACGCCCTGCGAGATGTCGGGGCTCTGCTTGTCGTAGCAGACCATCACCGCGCAGCCCTTGTAGTCGATACCGTACTCGGTATTGTCGTAGCCGATACGCTTGATGGTTTCGCGCGCGACGTGGATATAGTCCACGTTGGCGTTGGTGGTGATCTCGCCGGCCAGAACGACCAGGCCGGTGTTGCACAGGGTCTCGGCGGCGACGCGCGAAGTCTTGTCCTGGGCTAGAATCGCATCCAGAATCGCATCCGAAATCTGGTCTGCCACCTTGTCGGGATGGCCTTCGGAAACAGATTCGGACGTGAAAAGAAAATCGCTCATGGCAGGCTCGAAAGTGTTGGACTAGGGATTTGTAAGCCCACCATTCTAACAGAGTCCCGGCCCCGGTTTTCCGCAGCCCTGCCTCCCTACCCGCCCGCCGATTTGCTCAAATTCCTGTTCCTTTGCGCCTCCTGGCTGCCCCTGCCGCTGCTGCACGCGATCGGCGGCGCCATGGGCGCGCTGGCCTACCGCTGCGCCGCCTCGTTCCGCAAACATATCGATACCAATATGGCGCAGGCCGGCTACACCGACCCGCGAATGCGCCGCGCGGTGGCGCGCGAGATCGGCAAGTCGATGTTCGAACTGCCGGCGGTCTGGCTGCGCCCGCTGGAGAAGGTCAATGCGCTGGTACGCGAAACCTACGGCTGGCAGCACATCCACGCCGCGCAGGCGGCACGCCGACCCATCGTATTCCTCACCCCGCACCTGGGCTGCTTCGAGATCACCGCGCAGGCCTACGCCCACCGCACTCCCGCTGCCAGGCCGATCACCGTACTGTACCGCCCGCCGCGCCAGGCCTCCATCACGCCATTGATCGAACTGGGCCGCGGCCGCCCCAACATGCGCCTGGCGCCCGCCGACCTGGGCGGCGTACGCGCCCTGCTGCGTGCCCTGAAGGACAGCGAGGCAATCGGCCTGTTGCCCGACCAGACGCCGCGTTTCGGCGAGGGTCTGTGGGCACCATTTTTCGGCCGCCCCGCCTTCACCATGACCCTGGTGCACCGGCTGGCGCGCTTTCGCGGCGCGGTGGTGTTGCTGGCCTGCGCCGAGCGCCTGCCGCGGGGCCGCGGCTTTCGCCTGGTGGTGCGGCCCTTCGAAGGTACGCTGGACGAGGACCCGGCACGCGGCGCGACCCAGATCAACCGTGCCCTCGAAGGCATGATCCGCGGCCTGCCCACCCAATACCTGTGGAGCTACAACCGCTACAAGGTGCCGCCAGGAGTCGAGCCTGCGCCATCGGGCACGGCGCCGGGCTGAGTCCATGAGTCGCCTGGTCCTCTTCCTGATGCGCCTGCTGCACCGCCTGCCGGTGCCGCTGCTGCGCGCCTGCGGCAGCGCGCTCGGCCTGCTGCTCTACGCACTGGCACGCTCGCGCCGCCATGTCGGCCGCACCAATCTGCGCCTGTGCTTTCCGGACAGGAGCGAAGCCGAGCGGGCCCGCCTGCTGCGTGCCACCTTCATCTGCTTCGCGCAGGGCGTGCTCGACCGCGCGGTGCTCTGGCATGCATCGGAAGAACGGGTGCGCGATTTCGTGCGGGTCGAAAACATGGAACTGCTCGACGCGCTGTGGGGCAAGCCCCTGATCATCCTGGCACCGCACTTCACCGGCATGGAAGCGGGCGGCATGCGCCTGACGATCGGCAGGCCGCCGATGATGACCATGTTCGCCAACCAGAAAGACCCGCATTTCAACCGCGCCCTCTACGAAGGCCGCAAGCGCTTTCACGACGACACCGTGATGGTGTCGCGCCAGGACGGGGTGCGCAAGACGGTGCGCGCGCTGGCCGGCGGTATCCCTTTCTACTATCTGCCGGACATGGACCTGGGCCCGCGCGACGCGGTGTTCGTGCCCTTCTTCGGCGTCTCGGCCGCTACGGTGACGGCGGTGTCACGCCTGGCCAAGCTCACCGGCGCCCAGGTGATGCCCTGCGTGACGCGCATGAGCGAGAACGGCTACACCGCCACCCTACATCCGGCCTGGGACAATTTTCCCGGCGCCAGCCCCGAAGAGGATACGGCGCGGATGAACGCCTTCATCGAGGCCGAGGTGCGCGAGATGCCGGCGCAGTACCATTGGCTGCACAAGCGCTTCAAGACCCGCCCGCCGGGCGAGGCCTCCTTCTATTGAACCCGCGTGACTTGAACGCCGAGTCTGAACGTCAACCCAAGCGCCGTGGACTACAACTTCTTCTCCGCCACCATTCTGCTCCTGCTGGTGTTCGACCCGTTCGGCAGCATCCCGGTGTTCGCCAGCGCCCTCAAGCGCGTCGCGCCGGAGCGGCGCCTGGCGGTACTGTGCCGTGAATGCGTGATCGCCTTCGTGATTCTGCTCGCCTTCCTGTTCGGCGGCGAGGGCTTTCTCAAGCTGATGCACCTGTCGAACGCCTCGCTGCAGATCTCCGGCGGCATCGTGCTGTTCCTGATCGCCCTGCGCATGATCTTCCCCTCGCCGGAAGGCATCTTCGGCGCCTTGCCGGACCGCGAGCCGATGATCTTTCCCCTCGCCGTGCCGATGCTCGCCGGCCCCTCGGCACTGGCGACCGTGCTGCTGCTGGGCGCGCAGTTCCCCACCCGCATGCTGGAATGGACCGCCGCGCTGGCGGTCGCCACGGCGGTGACCGCGCTGGTACTGGGCCTGGCCGACCGCCTGCAGCGCACCCTCGGCGAACCAGTGGTGGCGGCGTTCGAGCGGCTGATGGGCCTGATCCTGGCGGCGCTGGCGGTGGAAATGCTGCTGTCGGGCTTGCGCACTTTGAAGGTAATCGCATGAAACTCAAATTCACCAAGATGCACGGCCTGGGCAACGACTTTGTCGTGTTCGACGGCATCCATCAGGACATCAACCTGAGCGCCGCGCAATGGCGCTACCTGTCGGACCGCCATTTCGGCGTCGGCGCCGACCAGATGCTGGTGGTGGAGAAGCCGCAATCGCCGCAGGCCGATTTCCGCTACCGCATCATCAACGCCGATGGCGGCGAGGTTGAGCAATGCGGCAACGGCGCGCGCTGCTTTGTGCGCTTCGTGCACGAGAAGGGCCTGTCGCCGAAAACGCGCATCCGCGTCGAGACTTTGGGCGGGATGATCGAGCCGCAACTGGAGGCGGATGGCGAAGTGACGGTGGACATGGGGGTGCCCAGCTTCACGCCGGAATCGCTGCCCTTTGACCCGAAGCTGGCGCAGGCACCGCAGGCGCCGCATCAATACTGGCTGGACGTAGGGGAAAAAACGGCGGGCGCCAGAGTGCTGATCGACATCGTATCGATGGGCAACCCGCACGCGGTGCAGGTGGTGGACGACACCGAGGCGGCGCCGGTTGCCACGCAGGGGCCGCTGATCGAGGGCCACGCGGCCTTCCCGCGCCGGGTCAACGCCGGCTTCATGCAGGTCGTCTCGCCCACGCACATCAATCTGCGCGTCTACGAGCGAGGCGCCGGCGAGACGCTCGCCTGCGGCACCGGCGCTTGCGCGGCGGTGGTCACCGGCGTGGAGCGCGGGCTGCTCACGCGCGGCGCGCCGATACGCGTCACCACCCACGGTGGCGACCTGCGCATCCGCTGGGCCGGCGCGGGTCAGCCGGTGCTGATGACCGGGCCGGCGGCGACGGTGTTCGAGGGCGAGATCGACGTCCCCGACGTATAGGCAGGCGGCAAAGACGTACAATCGCGAAGTTACCTACAGGTAAGTGAATTACCTGCATCGCCTTGCCAGCCAGACCGAACTTCGGACGCAACCATGAGCCCAGACGCCGTCGCGCAGTACCTGCAGCACAACCCGAAGTTCTTCGAGGAATACGCCGACATGCTGTCGGGCATTTTCGTGCCCCACCCGCATGGCGGCCGCGCGATCTCCCTGCCCGAACGGCAGATGCTGACCCTGCGCGAGAAGGTGCGCGCGCTCGAACACAACCTGGCGGACCTGATCGAAGTCGGCCAGGACAATGATGCGCTGTCCAGCAAGATGCATCGCCTCACGCTCGCCTTGCTGCGCCTGCCCAAGGAAACTCCCGAGCGCATCATCGAGACCCTGAACTATCACCTGCGTGAAGATTTCTCGATTCCCCACACCGCCTTTCGCCTGTGGGGCGTGAAGTCCGACTTCCTCGGCCTGGACGAAACCCTGAACATCAGCGACGAGTTGCGCAGCCTCGCGGCGTCCGCCGTCTCGCCGCTCAAGCTGCCCTATTGCGGCCCGATCAAGGGCTACGCCGCCGAGGGCGTGGAGATCGGCAAGGAAGTTGCCGTGTGGTTCGGCGAGTCCGGCAGCCACATCAAGTCGCTCGGCCTGATGTGGATCTACGGCGGCGCCAACAGCGGCGGCCTGCTGGCCCTGGCGAGCGAGGACGAGAAGCGCTTCTACCCAGGCATGGGCACCATGTACCTGGAGCGCCTGGCCGACCTGGTAGCCGCCGCGCTGGCTCACGTGTTCCCGGAGAAGTAGGTCTCCCGACCGATGAAAACGGCCCAGGCTGCGGCAACCCAAGCGGCCCTCGCGCCGGCGGCCGAAGCGCCCGCCGTTCCGGCCATCGAAGGCCCCGACAAGTTGGCCGCCGCGTTTGCCGACTACCTGGCCGCCGAGCGCCAGTATTCTCCGGAGACGGTGAAGAACTATCTGCGCGACCTGGGCGAACTGGCCGAACTGGCCAAGGGCAAGCCCCTGAATGAATTGTCCACCGCGCACATCCGCTCTTTCGCCGCGCGCCTGCACCAGCGCGGCCTGTCGGGCAAATCGATCGCGCGCTATCTCTCCTCCTGGCGCGGCTTCTACCGCTGGGGCTGCCGCACGCGCGGCTTTGCCGCCAATCCGGCCATCGGCATCCGCGCGCCCAAATCACCCAAGACCCTGCCCAAAGCCCTGTCGGTCGACCACGCGATGGCGCTGCTCGACAATGCCGCGCCCGATCCGGACGACCCGATGGACGCGCGCGACGCGGCGATGTTCGAGCTGTTCTATTCCTCCGGGCTGCGCCTGGCCGAAGTGGTGGGCCTGGACATCGAGCGGCAGGCCGACTCGCGCGGCTGGCTCTCCGAGCGCGATGCCGAAGTCACGGTGATCGGCAAGGGCAACAAGACCCGCATGGTGCCGGTAGGCGCCAAAGCGCTCGAGGCGCTGGCGCATTGGCGCGAACTGCGCGCCACCGTGCCCTGCGAAGAGCCCAACGCGTTGTTCCTCTCGCCGCGCGGCAAGCGCGTCACCCCCGGCCTGATCT
>Ga0307511_10000066_pt1 | contig 87505 bp, 70 predicted proteins | sample 13_EM_MG_FD_200266 | JGI IMG/M metagenome (GOLD analysis project Ga0307511, IMG submission 200266) | Populus trichocarpa ectomycorrhiza microbial communities from riparian zone in the Pacific Northwest, United States - 13_EM | ecosystem: Host-associated > Plants > Roots > Unclassified | place...
ATGAAAGAAGATACCGCCCTGCGCAACATTCCCATCATCATGATGAGCGCAGTGGGCGAATCGCTGGTCCGGGAACGCTTCAGCGGTTATACGGCGTTTCTACGCAAACCTTTCCGCATCTCTGCTCTAATAGATACTGTTCGGCGTGTCCTGACCTGATCGGAGCTGTCGATGCGTAGCTGGATGTTGGCCGCCGTGCGGTCGGTGGCGTGGGTGTTGGCCGGCCTGGGGCTCAGTCTTTGGGCCAGCCAACGGACAATGGCGGCTGATTATCCCGCCCCCCGGGAAGGCGATTTTCTCCTTCGCGATTTCAAGTTCAAATCGGGCGAATCCCTGCCCGAGCTGCGCATCCACTATCACGCGTTTGGCCAGCCCAAGCGCGATTCGCATGGAGTTGTGCGTAACGCAGTGCTGATCGTTCACGGAACCGGCGGCAACGGCGGCAGTCTCATCCGGCCGGAGTTTGCAGGCGAGTTGTTCGGACCCGGCCAACCTCTGGATGTCACGCGCTACTTCGTAGTGTTGCCCGATGCTCTCGGTCACGGCAAGTCGAGCAAGCCCAGCGACGGATTACACGCGCGGTTTCCCCACTATGGCTACAACGACATGGTGGAGTCGGAATACCGGCTTCTGAGCGAGGGCCTCGGTGTCAAGCACGCGCGCCTGATCATGGGGACCTCCATGGGCTGCATGCATACCTGGCTCTGGGGTGAGCAACATGCCGACTTCATGGATGCACTCATGCCGCTCGCATGCTTGCCGACCCAGGTTTCAGGCCGCAACCGTGTGTGGCGGCGCCTGGTCATTGACGCGATCCGGAATGATCCAGCATGGCAGGGTGGTGACTATGCGACGCAACCCCCGTCACTGCGCACAGCCCTCGAGATGACCTGGCTGGTGGGAAGCAATCCACCGCTGCGTCAGCAGGAAGCTCCAACACGCGCGCAGGCAGACAGTGTCATCGATGCGTATGTAGCCAAGAACCTGCCGCTCGACGATGCGAATGATGTGTTGTATCAAGTCGAGTCCTCGTTCGACTACGACCCGGGTCCGGGTCTCGAGACCATTCGCGCACCGCTGTATGCCGTGAATTCCGCGGATGACCTGGTCAACCCTCCGGAGCTCGGCATCCTCGAACGGGAAATCAAGCGAGTCCCGCGTGGCAAGGCCGTCGTGATTCCCTACAGCGATCGGACCCGCGGGCATGGATCGCACACCGTGGCGATCCTGTGGAAGCAATACCTGGAAGAGCTGCTGCGGCAGTCCGGGCCTGGCTGAGCCTAGGTGAGGCGCCGATGCAGCAGTTGCGGGCTGAGGTCCGACAAGGATCGACAGCCGAGTTGCCCCATCACGCGGTCCGTTTCCGACGTGAGGATCTGCATCGCGCGGTCCACTCCCGGTTCGCCGGCCGCGATGAGTCCGTAGAGTGTCGCACGACCTATCCCGACTGCATGCGCCCCCAGTGCGAGGGCTTTCACGATGTCGGTTCCGCGCCTGAAGCCGCTGTCAATGATGAGTGTCATGCGGCTACCGACGGCAGCTGCAATCTCGGGCAGCACCTCGATCGGGGCAACACAGGAATCGAGTTGCCTGCCGCCATGATTGCTCAGAAAGATGCCATCGCAGCCGAGGTCCGCTGCGCGCTGCGCGTCTGACACGCTGAGCACGCCTTTGATCAGCAGCTTGCGTGGCCAGAAATTCCGTATCCAGGCAATGTCATCCCATGTGATCGTTGCGCTGAACATCTGGGGCAGGAGTGTGCTCGCACCCACGGCCGTCGCGCCGGGTGGCAGGAAGGACTCCAGGTTGCGCAAGCGCGGTATCCCATTGCGGCAGACGACCTGATATAGCCAGCGGGGATGGCGCAGAGTATCGACCAACGCATGTAAATTGGGTTTGCCGGGTGAACGGTAGTTACGGCGATCCCACTCCCGGTTACCAAAGACATTCGCGTCCGTTGTGAATACGAGCGCCTCGTAGCCGGCCGCGGCAGCCCGCCGCATGATGTCCTCGGCGATCGCGCGGTTCTGCGTCACGTAGAGCTGCATCCACAAGCGCCCACCGGCACTCCTGGCGATGTCCTCCAACCGCATCGTCGAGACCGTACTCAGGCAAAACGGCACACCCAGCCGCGCTGCCGCCCGCGCAAGGCACAGGTCCGCGTCCGGGTGCAGCAGGCCATTCACCCCCGTGGGAGCAATCAGGAAGGGGGCGGCGGACTCACGTCCAAACAGTGCGGCTCGATGATGCCGATCCGCCGTGTGGACCAGTGTTTGCGGGACGAAGCGCAACGACTCCAGCGCCTCGCGATTGCCCCTCAGTGTGACCTCGTCCTCCGCGCCTCCTTCCACATACTCGAACAGGAATCCTGGAACGCGCCGCCGGGCAATCTCGCGAAGATCCGCGATGTTGAGTGCTTGGCTAATGTCACGGCTGCGCAACAGCCGGCGGCGCCAGGGCATGAGGGGCCATCTTCAGGGAAGTTGCACGATGTCTATCCGGTAGGCGGTGAAGGTGTTGTTGGTACTGTTCCAATGACCAACGGCCACCAGCTTCTGCACGGTGTTGGTGTTGTTGAGGACACCACCGAGGTGACCCACGAGAGCATCGAAGGAGTGGAACACAGTGATGCCCGTGGTGGTCGAGACCGGATTGCCGATCGAATACTGACCGGTCTGGCTGGTGTCCTGCACGATGGTCGGAATCACATCCGGGTTCTTCAGGTCGATGCTCGTCGGTCCTGTCCGTATCACATGCGCCGTGCCCAGGCTCGTGCTGTCGATGGCGACGACCAATCCCGCGCTGCTATAGGCCGAGAAGGGTGAAGTCGTTCCGCTGCTGCCCCAGTCTATCTCGAGGACTTGGTCCGTCGAGGTGCCGGCGGTGGCTGCAGTCGCCGTAAAATCCGGTGGTGCAGAACCGAAGGGGTTCACCGTCCCATCAAACCGCCACGGCGTCGTGGTGCCAGCATCCGCGGTCAGGTCGACCGTGCCGGTGTTGATTTTGTAGGCTGCGGCACTGGAGTCCGTTGCGGAACCCGTGCCGGTGAATGTGAGGGCTGCCGGTACGACGCCTCCGAGGGTTACCAGGTCGGCGACGGCGCTGCCGACCGTGGTGGCATTGGTGAGCGTACCCCAGGCCGTCGTGGGAGTCAGGCGAACGAGTCCGCCGTTTGCGCCGGTGGAATCCACGCTAGTGGTGCCGGCGCTGTCCACATTGAGCTTGCCCGTCAGCTCCACCTGCTGCCCAACCGAAATCAATGCCAGGCTGCTGGCGACCTCGGGCTGCCGGTCGACCCTGACGAGAGTGTTGTCGTCCACCGTCACGGCCACATCATTGAAGAACTTGACCAATACGTGGCTGTCTGTAACCAAGCCATACGCCCCGGCAATAAGGTTGTCGGCGGCGACCAGCTCGGCGTTATGTATGTGGAGTGTGTTTCCTACGCGGGAAGCTACTGTTCCTGTCAAGCGAGGCTGCAGGACATTTTCGGCGGCGATGCCTGCGTAGACTTCCGTAGCGTTGATTATCGGCTTTTGTCCGGTGGTATCGCCGGGGGAGCCGTATGCCGTAAGGACCGTGTTGATTGGAAGGGTACTGATTGCCGTGATGCCGTCTGCTCCACGGAATACCAGCCCGTTCACGTTAAATGTCGTTTGAGCGGTAGTCTGAACCTGGATCGCCCCCAGCGGGACGGGGCTGTAGCTGGGCGAGTCGAAAAATGCCACGGAATTGATGGTGAAGTTGCCGCCCCCCTTGTCGGCCGCGACGAATTCACCCCGCGTGTGCACCGGCTTATTGATGACTGGCTGGGTGCTCGCGGTCAGGAAGGGCCGTACGGTGGCCGTGACAGGCGATGTTGCTGTATTGAGCACCGTGGCTACATTCATGTCGAAGTGCAGGTCGAGGTGGGCCGCCGTGCCTCCCTTTACGACCAGCGGGTGTGCCGGATCGAAATTGACCGTGTAAGTGTACGAGCTCGCAGTGGCTCCCGTGGGATCGACGAGGGTGGCGGCCTGCGACGTTCCGCCGACATCCACATAGATTTGCGCTGCAATGGTGTTCGCGGAGACCGCGGCACCGTAACTGACCGTGATGGTTGCCGATGTATAGGTGCCTTCTATTACGGCGGGAGCACCGAACACCTCGGTCGTGTCGGCCAGTTTGGCGAAGTCAATCGTTTTGCCGAAACCGTTGCTGTAGCTGAGGCCGTAGCTGCCATTGCTCTGGACGAGCGCAATGCCCGTGACGTCGGCCACATAGGCTGCGTAGGGGCTTGGATCGGCGGACACCGTGAGAAAGACCGTGCCGTAGTTGAATGTGGTGTTGCCGCACCCGCCGGCGACGAGCCCGACGATCGCGAAAACACCGCAGAACACGCCGCGCAGCACCGAGCGCGAGCGCGCGCCGGAGCCGGCGCGACCGAATGGAACTGTCATCAATAGGTCTCCCTCGTAAGTCAAGGCTGGGGGCGCATATTGCCCGGAATCGGTCGATTAGAGGTGTTATTCGCCGATCGGTTCGGTCTGATTATATTTCGTTACACCCTCGGGGCGAGGCCCGAGGACCCAATTTGCGGTCCTGCGCCGGCGGGTCAGGGGATCTGGATCGAGTAGGACGCAATGCCGACCGAGCGCAGGTCCAAGGCAGTCGGATAGGTCACCCGGTTGAGCGTCCCGGCCGGGTCGGCCGAGTTCCACACCCGCACGGACACGTAGTACAGCGCGGGATCGGGGCTCGCCGTGGTGCCAGTGCCGCTCGGCAGCCCCGCTATCGCTAAGGTGCTGGCAGCGCTACGCCCCATAATCGAGTCCAGCGCGGTGGTCGCAACGATCGCGCCATCATGGCTGACAATGAGGTCGCCCTTATCGAAGGTGGTGCCCGTCGTTGTCTGGCTTACGGTCACCGTCGTCGTGCTCGTTGTGCCCGAAGCAGGCGACAGAGTCGGCACCGCTACCAATGTGGCGGTTGACGAGGTTGCCGAAGGCGCCGTCACGGTGGTTGTGAGTACTCCGTCGGTAAACAACGGCGCGCTGGCGGCTACGCGGTACGTCGAGGCGCCCTCGGTGGGTGCGGCATCGGTGGTCAAGGACACAGCCGACCCCGAAAAAGTGCCGTAATCGAGGCTCGCCGCGGAAATGGCCCGATCCAAAGCAAACGCCCGAGTGAACGGGTCGACGGGCTGCTGCTCGATGAGATAAGGGACCTCAGTAGAGCCGGGCAGGGTCTGGTAGAACCCGACCAGCGCTCCGGCGGGAAGTGGCGTGGTCGTGGTCAGATTTACGGTGAAGGACGTAGCCGCTCTGGGCGTAATCGTCCCGATGTTCACCGGCGTGGTCGACGCGGGATCCCCGACATTCACAGCGACCCCTTTGACGATGACGGTCGCCATGGAGGGACCATGTATCACGAGGTCGTAACTCGTCGCAGAGGAGGAGCTGGTAGCGAGCGGGTACAGCGTGAATGTGCCGTCGGAGCGTACGGGCACGCTATTTACAGCTACGTGGCGCGTGCCGTCAGTACTCAAAGATTCTGCAGTGACTTGGATGTCAAAAAACCCGCTCGTACTCGTGATCCCAGTCAGCGCTGCCGTACTCAGTGTTCCTGTAATTGCCCCAACCGTCGAGGTGTCGTAGGCGGTCATATGCGGGTTGAGAAGCATTCCGCTCACAGTGCCGTAGGTGAGCGCAGCCGTATCCCTGGTGGTGCTGTATGTGAAGGGAACCAGGTCCTTGGCGCCATCCATGTTGACGGCCAGCGAGAACGGGGTGCTGGTAGTGCTGGATGAGCTGCTGCTGGAACTCGATGAGCTGGAGCTCGATGAGCTCGAAGACGACAAAATGTTGACCCCGGTGCCCTTCACCGAAATCGATGTTGCAATACCGATTCCCTTGTCGGGATTTTGCAATTCCAGTGGTATCTGGTGCGTGGTGCCGGCGCTGTCTACGTAGTCGGCTTCCGAGTTGTAAACAGCCCCCAGGGCACTGGCCGAGGAGAGCAGCGCCGCGCCGGAATCAACCGGTATCAGTCTGACCTGGGCGTAGGTTCCGACCGGGACGACCAAGCCGCTCGTGATGGCATTGAGCGCGCCGACCGAGCTGGCCAGATCGACGGTAACGGGCGTGGCCAGCGGAAACTTGATCCACGCCGTGTCATCGGGACCCGCAGTGGCGCTCGTATGAAACCAGATCTCCTGGACCGACATGAAGACGTGCGTGTATTGCGCGGGCATATTGCCGGTGGCGGACACATTGGTTTTGGGCGCGCAACCCACGAGCGCGGCACTCGCAATCAGCAGGCAACCGATCCATGGAATCCCGCATCTTTTGTTCAGCATGAGCGTCCTGACCGCCTGTGGCCCATCGTTGTTGGCCGCCTTCCCGGCCCAACCCTTATCTTAAGCGCGCAATATGAATCAATCGAGTCCTGTTCCTGCGAATAATTGAGCGCCAATTGTGATTATTTGCGTGCTTCTTCGAGGAACTCCCAGCGCTGGAATTTGGTCACCAGCAAGGCCTCGATCTCATCGCTCCTGCGACGATCCTCGCGGATCTGCTGTGCGCCGCGGCGATGGTACTCGGACCCGCTCATCAGGGCGTTCAGCTCGGACTGCTCGCGCTCCAGGGCTTCGATTTCGTCGGGCAGTGAGGCGAGCTCGCGCTGGTCCTTGTAGCTGAGCTTGGCTCGCGGCTTGTCTTTCGGAGGCGCTTGCGCGCTGCGCTCACTCCCGGGCGCGGCATCGGACTTGCCGGGGCGCAATTGCGCTGTTGGTCGCCGACGCTGCAGCAGCCAGTCACTGTACCCACCTACATATTCGTGCCAGATGCCGTGGCCTTCCGCAGCAAGCGTCTGGGTCACGACATTGTCCAGGAAGCGGCGGTCATGGCTGACGAGGAGCAGGGTGCCGGAGTATTCCTGCAGTTTCTGCTCCAGCAGTTCCAGCGACTCGATGTCGAGATCGTTGGTCGGCTCATCCAGCACTACGAGATTCGCGGGCCGTGCAAACAACCGCGCGAGCAACAGGCGGTTGCGCTCACCGCCGGACAGCATCTTCACAGGCGACTTCGCGCGCTGCGCGGGAAAGAGAAAGTCGGTGAGATAACTCATGATGTGCTTGCGCTCGGCGCCGATCTCCACCCAGTCTGATCCGGGGCTGATGGTTTCCGCCACGGTGCTCTCGGGATCCAACTGGGCCCGCAGTTGGTCGAAGTACGCCACCTGCAGGTTGGTACCCAGCCGCACCTGGCCGCTATCGGGCTCGAGCGTACCCAACAAGATGCTCAGCAGCGTCGATTTGCCGGCCCCATTGGGACCGATGAGGCCCACGCGATCGCCCCGCATGAGACGCATGGACAAGCCGTCGATGATCTTCCGTCCTCCGAAGCTCTTGTTCACATCCTGTAGCTCGGCCACCAACTGACCCGAGCGCTCGCCGGCATCGAGGCTCAGCTTCACATTGCCGATGCGATCGAGACGCTCCGCGCGCTCGACGCGCAGCCGCTCAAGTCTTTTCACGCGCCCCTCGTTACGAGTGCGCCGCGCTTCCACCCCCTTGCGGATCCAGACCTCCTCCTGTGCCCAGAACTTCTCGAAGCGGCGGCGTGCAACATCCTCCGTAGCGATCTCCTGTTCCTTGCGCTCTTCGTAGGCTGCGAAATTGCCCGGATACGAGCGCAGAATACCGCGGTCGAGCTCGACGATCCGGGTGGTGATGCGATCGAGAAAGGCACGGTCGTGGGTGATCACCATGCAAGCGGGGACTTTGAGGAGCAGCTCCTCGAGCCGCTCGATGCCCTCGATGTCGAGGTGATTGGTGGGCTCATCGAGCAGCAACAGATCGGGCTGCAGGGTGAGTGCCAGGGCGAGTGCGGCGCGTTTACGCTCGCCGCCCGAGCTCGTCGCCGGTGCGCGTTCGGGATCGAGATTGAAGCGCTGCATGAATTCCGTCAGGCGCGCTTCCATCCTCCATTGCTCACGCTCGTCGGCGTGCAGATGCGCCGCCTCAGACTCGAGAGCCGCCCGTGCGAGCAGGCTCTCGCGAAGAGTGGGGCTTGGCGGCAGTTCCGGTTCCTGCTCCACGAAGGTGATTCGCAGGCCATCGCGGCGCTGCACCTCGCCTTCATCGAGTTGCGTCAGCCCTGCGATGACGCGCAAAAGCGTGGATTTCCCCGTGCCGTTACGGCCGATCAGGCCAACCCGCTCTCCCGAGCGGACCGCCAGTTCTGCACCATCGAGGAGCGGACGGTCGCCGTAGGCGAGATGCGAATCGAGCAATGTGATGAGTGACATACCTTCGATTCTCCTGATTGGACGCAGGCTTGCAAAGCCTGTAGAGTTCGCGGCCTTCGACACAGGTGCGCGGTCAGCGCCTCGTTTTGCGGACCCGGGCGATCCATTTAGGGCCCCCCATCCCATCCAACTAAATCCCTCGCAACTGACCGCTGCAGCGCTGAACGCTGCGTGCGAGTTCATTGAGAGGTTATTTCATGTCATTTGCCGATCTCGGGCTGAAGCCCGAGCTGCTGCGTGCTGTAGACGAAAAGGGCTATAGCGTTCCCACCCCCATCCAGGCGAAGGCCATTCCCGCGGTACTCGCGGGCGGCGATGTGCTTGCCGGCGCCCAGACGGGAACCGGGAAGACCGCGGCATTCGTTCTGCCCATCCTGCAGAAGCTGGGTCAAGCCGGCGGACGCGCTCCGCGTGCGCTCGTTTTGACGCCCACTCGCGAGCTCGCGGCACAGGTTGCCGAGAGCGCACGGACCTACGGCAGGTATGTAGGGATTCGCACTGTTGTTGTTTTTGGTGGTGTCAGTATCAACCCGCAGATCGACGCGCTGTACAAGGGTTGCGATCTGCTCGTCGCCACACCCGGACGGCTGCTCGATCTGGCGCAGCAGGGATCGCTCGACCTGCGCGGTGTCGAGTGCTTCGTGCTCGATGAAGCCGATCGGATGCTGGACATGGGGTTCATCCCTGCGATCCGGCGCGTAGTGAAGCTTCTGCCGGCGCAGCGCCAGAACCTGATGTTCTCGGCTACCTATTCGGATGACATTCGTCAGTTGGCGGGGCGCATCCTGCGCAATCCGTCCAGCATCGAAGTGTCTGCCCGGAATGCAACGGCCGAGCGGGTCGATCAACAGGTGTATCGGGTGCCGAAGGATCACAAGCGGCATCTGCTTGCGCACCTGATCGACAATGGGAACTGGCACCAGGTACTGGTGTTCACCCGCACCAAGCACGGCGCCAATCGCCTGTCACAGCAGCTCGAATCCAGCGGTATCCGTTCTTCCGCGATCCATGGCAACAAGAGCCAGGGTGCGCGCGTACGGGCGCTGTCTGATTTCAAGGCGAACAAGATCACGGCGCTCGTGGCCACCGAAGTCGCCGCGCGCGGACTCGACATCAAAGAGTTGCCGCACGTGGTGAACTACGAGCTGCCCAACGTCCCTGAGGACTACGTGCATCGCATCGGACGCACGGCGCGTGCCGGTGGGTCTGGTTCAGCTGTGTCGCTCGTTTCGCCCGACGAGACCCCGCTGCTCAAAGACATCGAGCGCATGCTCAAGCGGGCTCTGCCGGTGACCGCGTTACCTGAGTTTAAGATTGTCGCAACGCCCGTGGGTGCGCCGCGTGATGGCAATGGGTCAAGCGACGAGCGCGGCCCTCGGCGACAGGGTGGCGGTGGAGGAAGGCACTCCAGCGGCCGACACGGCGGTGGTCGGAGTCCGCAATCAGGGCGTCACGGCAATGGTGGTGATCGCGGGCGGCCGGCACATGCACCGGCACATGCAGGGCAGGGCAACGGCGGTGGCGCCGGACAGCCCTCGCGCCGATTCTCTTCCGGCGGCGGCGGCGGTGGCGGTGGGCAGCGGTTTCGCGCGGGCGGCGGACGCTCGAGCGGACCTCGCTAAGCGTAGCGCCGCCCTTGACGACCGCGCCTTACCACGACAGTGGTAAGGCGCTCCGCTGAGAAGTCTGCAGGGTACGCGGCGCAGATCGCGCCGTGTCACCCTTTGGCGTTTTCGGTGTAAGCTGCTCTACGTGAGAACCTGTCTGGCAAAAACCCTGTGCGCGAGAACTGCACTGTTTGTGCTGCTGGCGTTTCAGCTGATTGTGGGGCTGCCATTGCAGACGGCCCAGGGGGCGCTTGACGGGCATATGTCAATGCCCGCACCAGCCAGCGCGCGAATGACGGACGCGCCAGTGCCTGTGCCGACCGCTCACTCAGTAACAGCGGTTGCCACTTCGGCCCATGCCGATTGCCCGATGCACGATGCTGCTCACGGTGCGACGCCTGCCAGCAGTGGCAACAAGCACGCGCCCACAGGAACCCATGATTGCTGCCACGTGAGTGCGTGTCAGTGCCAGTGCGTCTATACGCCTGCGGCTTTCGACCTGCCGCCGCTCGCTGATGACGCGGCATCCGTTGTGCTGCCGTCGCTCTCGAGTGCGCAATTCCTCGCGCCTCGTATCGACGAGTTCCTTCGACCTCCCATCGCCTGAGATCCAACGCGATTCCTGTCCGCTTATGCGGACCCGGGCTCCTGTGCCGGACCTGAAGAGGTCAGCCTACGGGCTGATCGAACATGCGCATCGTTTACGGGTGCGCATCGCGGAGATAGTGCGATGTATCGATCTCGTTTCAACTTTTCGCGGCGACGCTTTGTGCAAGGACTCGCCGGCGGCTCTCTCGTTTTGGGGGGCGGTTTGGGCTGGGGCGCGACGGCCGGGCCGGCGTTCGGGCCTGCAGCGCTCGGAGGCGGTTCTGCTGGACGCGCATCCGCAGGAATTTCGCGCGGTGCGGGAGACGAAACGCTAACCGGGGGCGAACGGGGATCCATTCTCCGGGGCACCGACTTCGAACTGGCGGTCGGCGCGCGCGAAGTGAACTTCACAGGGGCCTCGCGAACGGCCACGGTCGTTAACGGCCAACTGCCGGCCCCACTGTTGTATTGGCGTCAGGGCGACACTGTCACCCTTCGAGTGACCAACCGCTTGCCCGCGCCGACGTCGATTCATTGGCACGGGATGATCCTGCCCGCCAACATGGACGGTGTGCCTGGAATCAGCTTCGGCGGTATCCCACCCGGTGAAACATTCGCATATCGTTTTCCAGTGACGCAGTCAGGAACGTACTGGTATCACAGCCATTCGCGCTTTCAGGAGCAGGTTGGACTCTACGGCCCGATCGTGATCGAGGCGCGGGATGGTGAGCGGTATCATGCCGATCGGGAGCACGTAGTGTTGTTGTCCGACTGGACCGACACCAACCCCGAGCACATCTACCGGATGCTCAAAGTCCAGAGCGACTACTTCAACTACGGTAAGCGGACACTGGCGGACTTCTTTGCCGACGTGCGTAAACAGGGATTCGCGCGGACGGTTGCGGACCGGCGCATGTGGGGACAGATGCGCATGAACGACACTGACCTGCTCGATGTGTCCGGCCACACATATACATATCTCATGAACGGCGTTACGCCCGCGGCCAACTGGACGGGTTTGTTTCGGCGTGGCGAGAGAGTGCGTTTGAGGATTATCAATGGTTCGTCGATGTCTTTCTTCGACGTGCGGATCCCCGGGTTGAAGATGATAGTGGTGGCGGCGGACGGACAGGACGTCGAGCCAGTGACTGTCGATGAGTTTCGCATCGGCGCGGCGGAAGTCTACGACATCATTGTTGAACCAAAGGACGACCGTGCATACACGATCTTCGCGCAGTCGATGGATCGCTCGGGCTACGCGCGCGGCACACTCGCGCCCGCGGCGGGCATGGAGGCTGAAATCCCGCGGCTCGATCCGCGCCCGGTGCTGACGATGATGGATATGGGTATGGGCGGGATGGACCACCATGGTGGCGGATCCGCGTCGCACGACATGGCTGGCATGGATATGAGCAGCATGGACATGGACCACATGAAGATGGGCGACACGCAGGCCGCCCCCTCGTCATCCAATTTTGGCCCCAACGTTGACTCAGTCGCTGCCCAACCTACCACCAATCTCGCCGACCCTGGTCCCGGCTTGCGCAACAACGGACGTCGCGTGTTGACCTATGCTGACCTCCGTACCCTCGGCGGCCCGATCGACTCCCGCGAACCGGGTCGCGAGATCCGACTGCATCTGACCGGCCACATGCAACGGTTCGTATGGTCGTTCGACGGGAAAAAGTTCTCCGAGAGCCGGCCGCTGCAATTCAACTATGGCGAGCGCTTGCGAATCGTGCTGGTCAACGACAGCATGATGACGCATCCGATTCATTTGCACGGTATGTGGAGTGAGATCGAATCGCCGGAAGGTGAGTTCCTCGTGCGCAAGCACACGATTGTGGTACAGCCGGGCCAACAATTGAGCTATGGCGTCACCGCGAATGCCTTGGGTAAATGGGCGTTCCATTGTCATCTGCTGTACCACATGGAAGCTGGCATGTTCCGCGAGGTTGTCGTGGAGCAGGGTCGGCAAAGCGGTGGGCAGTCGTGAGGGCCTATGCCATCATGTTGGTGGCGGTAACCGGTGCCGCGTTCGCGACGTCGGCCTCAGCGGGCGCGGTGCCCTCGCAACCCGTGACCTCGTCTGCCGTCGCCGAGACAACCGGCGACCACATGTCATATCGCGAAATGGCCGATACCATGCAAATGGATGACACCGCGCGGGTCGGCAAAGTCCTGTTCGACCAGCTTGAGTGGCGCGATGGCGATACCGGTGAGGGGCGCGGAACGTGGGACGCGCAGGCGTGGTACGGCGGCGATTACGACAAACTGTGGGTAAAAAGCGAAGGGAAGTACGTATCGACGGGCCATGACACGGGCCTTCACGATGCCGACGTCGAGTTGCTGTGGAGTAGGGTGATTTCCCGCTGGTGGAATATGCAGCTGGGCGGACGGCAGGATTTCGGGCCGGGGCAGTCGCGGACCTGGGTGTCAGTCGGTGTTGAGGGTCTTGCACCGCAATGGTTTGAAACCGAAGCGACCCTGTATGCCAGCGATGAGGGGCGTACGGCTGCGCGCCTGAAGGCGCAGTATGATCTGCTGCTGACGCAGCGCCTTGTGCTGCAGCCTTTTGCGGAAGCAAACCTGTACGGTCACTCGGATCGGCAGCATCAGATCGGGTCCGGCCTTTCCGACTTGGAGGTCAGCATCCGCCTACGCTATGAGCTTCGGCGCGAGTTCGCGCCCTACATTGGGGTCGTCTGGCTGCGCAGGTTCGGCGGGACTGCAGATCTCGTCCGAGCCGCCGGCGGAGAGGCAAGTGATCTGGAACTGGCAGTTGGCTTGCGCGTCTGGTTTTGAACGGGCGGCCTTACGTGTAGCGCGTGTCGCTATCCGCACGCCCGCTTGTGTAGTACATAACTGGGAGTTAGCTATATGAAAATCGCTCGAATTGTGTGTGCCTCGGCACTCTTGGCTTGCAGTGCGCTGGCCTTTGCGCATACTCACTTGGTGAAGGCGGTTCCCGCTGATGGCAGCACGGTGACGGTTTCCCCGCCGAAATTCGTGTTGACGTTCGCTGAGCCGGCCAAGCTGACTGCGCTTTCGCTGCAGAAAGACGCGGAGCCGGCGAAGAAAATAGGACCGTTACCGACCACGCCGTCGGCGGAGGTCTCCATCCCTGCGCCACAACTTGTCGCGGGAAAGTACGTGCTGAGCTGGCGAGCCGTCAGTGATGACGGCCATGTGATGCCCGGGAAAGTAAGCTTCACCGTAGGTCCGTCCGCTGCAACTACGTCAGCGCCCGGAGCCACCGGCCGCTAACTGGCAACACGGCCATTCTGCACGAAATGTCGATGCCAGACGGCCCGGATGCTCTGTCGGTCGCGTTCCGGGCTGTCAGCTTTGTGCTGCTCCTGAACGCGGCAGGCATGCCTATTTTCATCGCCGTTTTTGGGCATCTTGTGCCTGACAGTCTGCCGGCGATAACAAGGCTTGGTTGGAGGCTGGCTATCGGGGCGCTGGTGTTTGTGGCCGGGCATCACGCGCTCGAAGCCGCGCGCATGGCCGGAGAGATGAGCGGAGTTGTGGACCCGGACATGCAAGCGATGACCCTGCGTTCATCGGAGGGAGCGGCGTTTGCATTGCGAATGGTCGGGATGGCGCTGGTAGCGCTGGGGCTGCTTCGCGCCGCGCGTTCACCACATGCCCGCGCCTCTCTGGCGGTCGGCATCACAGGCGCCGTCCTGGCCGTCACGGCTTTCACGCTAACCGGTCACACGTCCGTGACCCCGTATCGTCCAGCGGCGGCGGCATTGCTGACGCTTCACCTTCTGGTCGTCGGATTCTGGGTGGGATCAATGTGGCCGCTGTATCTGGTAGCCGGCAGAGAATCGCCGTCTGTCGCGGCACACCTGATTGATGCGTTCTCCCGCGTAGCAGCCTGGGTAGTACCGATCATCCTCCTCGCAGGCATCGGCCTCACCGTGCTCCTGGTCCCAAATTGGGCCGTCTTCAAGCAGCCCTACGGACTTCTCTTGCTCGCGAAAGTAGCCTTGTTCGCTGTCCTCATGGCACTGGCGACCTTGAACAAGTGGGCATTCGGCCCCGCGTGCGCGAGAGGACGAACACGAGCGTTCAAGCAGGCGGTCGCAGCCGAGTACGTGCTCATCTGCACCGTACTGACGATCACCGCGATGATGACTACGTTTTACTCGCCCGAGGCTCCATGATCGCCCGGCGGATATCCGCCAGCGGCGCATCATCATGCAGCCGCACGCTGCCGCCATCCGACACCACCCCGAGTTTTGCCCATAGATCGTGCAGGTCCGGAGTCACGGGGCTGTCTTTCATCTGCGCGTAGAGCTCTTCCAACACTTGGGTACCGGTCGCTGCATCCGCAGTAGCGAATACCCGATTGATTGGCCAGTCCGCCGATAGCCCCCCGCTGGCCTTCGCTACCGCACGCATCGCGTCCTGCAACCCAAGTCGATTTCCCGTCCGGCGATGAATCTCGACATCCGCCAGGAAGCAGAACATAGCTCCGCCCCAGTACGTCCGCCCCCACGTATGGGTGTGATCCAACCCCCGGTCTCCGGCCTGCGGCATACCCCGTGGCATCTGTTTCATCTGCTCCGCAAACACGTCCTGCTGTGTTCTGTTGCCGGCCTGTTCGCGCGCTACGCCCTCGACATAGACAGCCAGCCCTTCTGAAAACCAACTCTGGTCGTCGCCGACGTCAGGAAGAGCCAGGTGAGTCATTTCGTGCACCAACACCCAGTCGTCGAGTAGCTGTGCGGCAGTAACCTCGCGGCCGACCTGCACGCGTATGAAGCCGCCGCGGTAGCCCCACGTCTTGCCCCCGCGCACGCCATCCCCGTCCTGCGGAACGACCTGGATTCGCAAGGAGCTCATCGGGAAGGTGCCGTAATAGGCGCTCACGATTCCCAGCGAGCGCCTGATCCACTCCAACAACGGTTCGGTGCCGCCGCGAAAGGTCGAGTCGGGAAACTCGATCCGAATGCTCACTCCGTTGAGGTTGAGCTGCCGCGTGGAGTGCTCGTCGGCACAGGCCTGTGCATTGGCCAGGAGCAGCACAGTGGTCATGAGAAAAGTCTTGAAAGCGGACACTATTGCCTCCGTGCAGCCGGAAAATCGCCGATGGCTTTGTGAATGATCTGTCCGCCGCGCTCCAGCAGGAAGCTGCGGAACGCGGCTGCGATCGGGGAGAGGTGCTTTTCGCGCAGGTGCATCACGAACCAGTCTCGCACGATCGGCAGACCGGCAATATCCAGGCACACGAGCTTGCCCGCGCTAAGCTCGAGCCCAACGGTGTGCGCTGAGATGAAGCTGATTCCCATGCCTGCCATGACCGCCTGCTTGATGGTCTCATTGCTGCTCACTTCCATCGAGACACGAAAGGGCACGTGCCGTTCCCGGAACACATGTTCCATCGATGCACGCGTCCCGGAGCCTTCCTCCCTGATCAGAAACTGCTCGGAACTGAGCTGCTTGAGCGGAATGCGTTTTCTACCTGCCAACGGATGATCGGGCGAAGCGATGATGATCAGCGGATGTTTGGCGAAGGCGGCCGCTATCGTGTCGAGCTCGCGCGGCGGCCGTCCCATGATGACCAGGTCGATCTCGTTCGCGGCCATCTGTGCAATGATCTCTTCGCGGTTGCCCACGCCGAACTTGATGGTCACCTCGGGGTAGGCCGGAGTGAATGCGGACAGGAGTGATGGCGCGAAATACTTGGCCGTGCTCACCGCCCCGAGCTTCAGAACACCGCGTTTGAGGCCCCGCATGGCCGCCAGCGATTCCGTCGCTTCGCGCATCAGCTCCAGGGTTTGGGTGGCATAACGCAGTAGCTCCTCGCCGGCCGGAGCAAGTTGCACCTTGCGCCCCAGCTTCTCGAACAGCGGCAAGCCGACTTCGTCCTCGAGCAACTTCACCTGTTGTGAGACGGCCGGCTGTGTCAGGTGCAACTCACGCGCCGCGCGCGTAAATGACAAGTGCCGCGCCACTGCTACGAACACCCTCATCTGCCTCAATGTCACGTTACGCATCTCAATGTCCCACGGTGTCATCAGGCAAAAACCCATCCGACTACCGCATAAGTAATGCTTATGGACAGGCGAACAATATCTAACTAGACCTAATGGAATGCAAGCGCCACGATCACCCCACAGCCGCGGCAAGCTGCGAGCATCCGCACCGGCAGCCGCAGACAGTAAATGGGGGAGCGAAAGCCGCGCCTTTCGACCCCCACCTCAAAAGCGCCGTAGACGACTTTTGACCATCGAACAAGGGGACTCTCATGCAGCAGAACAGCCTGTCCAACGGCAACGGCGCCTCCAAGGCCAAATCTGGCGCCGCCCGTTACAAGGCCGGGGTGATGAAGTACGCCCAGATGGGCTACTGGGACTCGGGTTATCAACCACGCGAGACGGACATACTCGCGCTCTTCCGTATCACCCCACAGGAAGGTGTTGATCCGATCGAAGCGGCAGCCGCCGTTGCGGGCGAGTCGTCCACCGCAACTTGGACCGTGGTCTGGACGGATCGGCTGACCGCCTGCGACCGCTATCGCGCCAAGGCCTACAAGGTCGAGCCGGTGCCCGGCTCGCCGGACCAGTATTTCGCCTACATCGCCTACGACCTCAACCTGTTCGAGCCGGGATCGATCGCCAACGTCACCGCCTCGATCATCGGTAACGTGTTCGGGTTCAAACCCCTGAAGGCGTTGCGGCTCGAGGACATGCGCTTTCCGACCGCTTACGTGAAGACTTTCGCCGGTCCCGCCACCGGAATCGTGGTGGAGCGTGAGCGCCTCGACAAGTTCGGCCGCCCGCTGTTGGGCGCAACCGTAAAACCCAAGTTGGGACTGTCGGGCAAGAACTACGGCCGCGTGGTGTATGAAGCCCTGAAAGGCGGCCTGGATTTCACCAAGGACGACGAGAACATCAACTCGCAGGCCTTCATGCACTGGCGCGACCGCTTCCTCAACTGCATGGAAGCGGTCAATCGCGCCCAGGCGGCCACCGGTGAGATCAAGGGCCACTATCTCAACGTCACCGCCGGCACGATGGAAGATATGTACGAGCGCGCGGAGTTCGCCAAGCAACTCGGCTCGGTCATTGTCATGATCGATCTGGTGATCGGCTACACCGCCATCCAGTCGATGTCCCGGTGGGCGCGCAAGAACGACATGGTGCTGCACTTGCACCGCGCCGGGCATTCGACCTACACGCGGCAGAAGAACCACGGAATTTCCTTCCGCGTCATCTGCAAATGGATGCGGCTCGCGGGAGTCGACCACATTCACGCCGGCACGGTCGTCGGCAAGCTCGAAGGCGATCCGAACTCCGTGCAGGGCTTCTACAACGTGCTGCGCGAGAATGCCAACCCGGTCGATCTGCAAAGGGGCATATTCTTCGAGCAGGACTGGGCCGGCCTTCCCGGCGTCATGCCGGTTGCATCCGGTGGCATTCATGCGGGCCAGATGCATCAACTCCTGCACTACCTCGGCGAAGATGTCGTGCTGCAGTTCGGTGGCGGCACCATCGGTCACCCGATGGGAATCCAGGCAGGGGCACAGGCCAATCGGGTCGCGCTTGAAGCCATGGTGCTCGCGCGCAACGAAGGCCGCGACATCTGGAACGAGGGCCCGTCAATCCTCGTGGACGCTGCCAAGCACTGCGCACCGCTGAAGGCAGCCTTGGACACCTGGGGCGAGATCACCTTCAACTACACGAGCACCGACACGCTCGACTTCGTCCCTACGCCGACACCGGCCTGATCCACCCAGGAGCCAGACAAACATGAGACTCACTCAAGGCGCCTTTTCCTTCCTTCCCGATCTGACCGATGCGCAGATCCGCAGCCAGGTCGAGTACTGCCTGCAAAATGGCTGGGCCGTGTCGATCGAATACACCGACGACCCGCACCCGCGCAATACGTACTGGGAAATGTTCGGGCAGCCCATGTTCGACATCCGGGATGCCGCCGGAATCATGGCGGAGCTGCAGTCGTGCCGACGGACGTTTCCGCAGCATTACATCAAGGTCAATGCGTTCGATTCGTCGCTGGGCAGAGAGTCACTGCGCCTGTCGTTCATTGTCGGCCGGCCGGACAAGGAGCCTGGTTTCGCGCTCGAGCGCCGTGAAATGGGTGGCCGGAACGTGCAGTACACGACACGGTCGTACGCGGTCGAGCGCCCTGAGGGCGAAAGATACTGATGGACAGCCATGATGGACGCCACCACCAACGGCCAGACCACGCGTGACGAGTTGCCTGCGCAGAGCGGACCGCCGCAGCTCGATCTCGATGCCGTCTTCCGCGAGTCCAACATCGGTGAGGTGTTGGATAAGCTCGAACGGGAGCTCATAGGGCTCGGGCCGGTCAAGAGCCGCATACGCGACATCGCAGCGCTACTGCTGGTGGACAAGTTGCGACTCTCGCTGGGTTTGTCCGCCGGGGCGCCGTCGTTGCACATGAGCTTCACCGGCAACCCTGGCACGGGTAAGACCACGGTCGCCCTGCGGATGGCGGAAATTCTCCATCGCCTGGGGTATGTCCGCAAAGGCCACCTCATCGCCGTGACGCGGGATGATCTCGTGGGACAGTACATCGGACACACCGCGCCCAAGACCCGGGAAGTGCTCAAGCGCGCCATGGGCGGCGTGCTGTTCATCGACGAGGCGTATTACCTCTACCGGCCGGAGAACGAGCGCGACTACGGCCAGGAAGCGATTGAGATTCTGCTGCAGGTCATGGAAAACCAGCGCGACGACCTGGTGGTGATCTTTGCCGGCTACAAGGATCGTATGGACACGTTCTTCCGCAGCAACCCCGGCATGTCCTCGCGTGTGGCGCACCACATCGATTTCCCGGACTACACGCCCGCGCAGCTGCATTCCATCGCGGGATTGATGCTCGAGCAGATGCAATACCGGCTCGACGGCCAGGCCGATGCGGCCCTGTTGGAGTACATCGAGCGGCGGATCAAGCAGCCGCATTTCGCCAATGCCCGGTCGGTGCGCAACGCCCTTGACCGCGCACGGCTGCGGCAGGCCAGCCGGCTGTTCGAGCGCCGCGGCGGCCTGCTGTCGAAAGAAGACCTGCTCACCATCAAGGCGGCTGACATCCGGGCGAGCCGGGTCTTTGCCGATGACAAGTCAGTCGAACAATAGAAAACAACGGGGGAGTGCCGGCATGGGCTACACGAAGATTTCCACGACGAAGACCCTGACGCGATTTCTGATCGAGGAGCAGCGCCGTTTCAATCACGCAACCGGTGGCTTCACCGCCCTGATCAACGACGTGAGGCTCGCCTGCAAGCGCATCGCCAGGGTCATCGGCAAGGGAGCTTTGTCCGATGCACTGGGCGCCATTGGAACCACCAATGTCCAAGGCGAAGCGCAGATGAAGCTCGATGTGCTGGCGAACGATATTTTCGTCCGCACCACCGAGTGGGGCGGGCAGCTCATGGGCATGCTCTCCGAAGAGATGGCGGATCCTTATCCGATCCCGGCCGAATACCCCCGGGGCAAGTACCTGCTGCTGTTCGATCCGCTCGATGGCTCCTCCAACATCGATGTGAACGTCTCGGTTGGCAGCATTTTCTCCGTGCTGCGCTGTCCGGACGGGGTATCGGAGCCCACGGAGCGCGATTTCCTGCAGCCCGGTACGCAACAGGTGTGCGCGGGCTACGCCATCTACGGCCCCTCGACGATGCTCGTGTTGACGACCGGGCGGGGCGTGAACGGCTTTACGCTCGATCGCGAGATCGGCGAGTTCATGCTGACCCACCCGGATATCACGATCGAGCCCGAAACCTCCGAGTTTGCCATCAACGCCTCAAATTCGCGCTACTGGGAACCGGCGATCAAGCGCTATGTCAACGAATGTCTTGCGGGCAAGGCGGGGCCCCGCGGACGTGATTTCAACATGCGGTGGATCGCGTCGCTGGTGGCGGAAACCCACCGCATCCTGATGCGCGGGGGTGTGTTCATGTATCCGCGCGACCGCAAAGACCTGTCAAAGGCCGGCCGGCTGCGATTGTTATACGAGGCCAACCCGATCGGCTTTCTCATCGAGCAGGCCGGCGGCCGTGCCAGCACCGGGCATCAGCCCGTCCTCGAGGTGCAGCCGCAGGCCGCGCACGAGCGGATCGGATTTGTGTTCGGAGCCCGCAACGAGGTCGAGCGCATCGAGCGGTATCACCGCGACCACAACGAGTTCGAATACGATGCGCCGCTTTTCGGAACGCGCGGCCTGTTCACCACGCACGCCTAAGGGGGTCTGAAGCAACATGTCGGCCAAGCATCCAATCATCGCGGTCACCGGGTCTTCCGGCGCCGGGACTACCTCGGTCATGCGGACCTTCGAGCAGATCTTCCGGCGCGAGAACATCTCGGCCGGATTCATCGAGGGCGACAGCTTCCACCGCTACGACCGCGTCGAGATGAAACAGCGGCTGGCGAGTGCCCTGGAGCGAGGCGACCACGTGTTCAGTCACTTCGGGCCGGAAGCCAATCTGTTTGGCGAATTGGAAGAGTTGTTCAGGGACTACGGTCAGCGCGGCAACGGTCGCGTGCGCAAGTACCTGCACGATGAGCCCGAGGCGGCGCGCTACAAGCAGCAGCCGGGCACCTTCACCGAGTGGGAGGACCTTCCCGCCGAAACCGATCTATTGTTCTACGAGGGCCTGCACGGCGCTGTCGTAACCGATGAAGTCAACATTGCACGCCACGTGGATCTGTTGATAGGCGTGACGCCTGTGGTCAATCTGGAGTGGATACAGAAGCTGCACCGTGACAAGGCGACGCGCGGATACTCCGCCGAGGCCGTGACGGATGTGATCCTGCGCCGGATGCATGACTACGTGCACTATATCTGTCCGCAGTTCTCGCGCACCCACATCAACTTCCAGAGGGTGCCGGTCGTCGATACCTCGAATCCATTCATTGCGCGGTTCATTCCCACGCCCGATGAGTCGTTCCTCGTGATTCACTTCTCCAACCCGCGCGGAATCGACTTCCCCTACCTGCTCTCGATGTTGCACGACTCGTTCATGTCGCGGTCCAATACCATCGTGTGTCCGGGCGGCAAGATGGACCTCGCCCTGCAGTTGATTTTCACGCCCATGATCTGGCGGCTGATGGAGTGTCGCAAGGAGACGCTGGCCCGGGGGTCGCAGGTGGTCCGGCGGTGATGAGTTGCCAGGCACTCATATTCGATGTTGACGGCACTCTCGCCGATACCGAGGAAGTGCACCGCCAGGCATTCAACCTGGCCTTTGGCGCATGCGGCCTCGACTGGACCTGGGACGCGCCGCTGTACTGCGAGCTGCTGCGCGTCACGGGAGGAAAGGAGCGAATTGCCAGCTATATCGAGCGACTGCCCTTGCCCGCAGCGCGGCAGCGCGGTCTCAAAGGTCTGATTCCTGAGATACATCGAACCAAGACCCGCCTTTACCGCGAGTTGATCGAAGTCGGCCAGGTGAGGGCGCGCAGTGGAGTACGCCGCCTGATGATGGAGGCCCGCAATACAGGCATCCGCGTAGCCATCGCCTCTACGACCTCACCCGAGAATATCGAGCCGCTCATAGCCGCGGGATTGGGGCGTGAGGCCCTGAATTGGTTCGACACGATTGCCACGGGCGACGTGGTGGCGAACAAAAAACCCGCGCCGGACATATACAATGTGGCCCTGAAGAGCCTCGGTGTCGATCCGGAGCGCGCCATTGCGGTGGAGGATTCCGCAATCGGTGTGGCATCAGCCAAGTCCGCCGGATTGTTCACCGTGGCGACGCCGAACATCTGGACCCGGACGCAGGACTTCAATGCGGCCGATCTGCTTCTCGGGTCACTGGGTGATCCCGAAGAGCCGCTCGCGCCCGCCGATGAAGCGCGTCTGGGCGCCCCATTTCTGAGTCTCGAGCGGTTGGCGGCATTGCACGCTGCCGCGCGAGCAGGAGTTGCGCATGCCGAAGCTCACTGAACGCGTCCGGGCAGCTGCCTTCGATCTCGATGGCACGCTCATCGATACCATGGGGGACCTTTCCGCGGCCGTGAACCTGATGCTCGGCATGCTGGGAGCGAATGAGCTGCCAGAGCCTCGCGTCAGGGCGCTCGTCGGCAACGGCGTCGACCAACTCGTGCTGCGGGCGCTGACCGAGAGCCTCGGAAATCGCCCAACCCACTCGGCGCAACGATCGGCGGCTCTGGCGCTCTTCCGGAGGCTTTACGGCCAACGGCTGTTCAAACACAGCAGGGTTTATCCGGGTGTGGTGCAGGCACTGCGGTCGCTGGCAGAGGCGGGCATTGCACTGTGTTGTATCACGAACAAGGACAGCGAGTTTTCGGAGCCGCTGCTGCAGGAAGCGGGACTGGGCGGTTTCTTCGCTTTCACGCTGTGTGCGGATCGGGCCGAAGATCGCAAGCCGAGCCCCAACATGCTGCTGGCTGCCTGCTCGCGCCTGGGCATCGCACCCGCCGAGATGTTGTATGTCGGCGATACCAGCATCGACATCGCTGCGGCCAGGGCGGCCGGTTGCCCGGTCATCGCAGTCAGCTACGGATACGGCAAGGACCATTCGACCGCCGAGGCGAAGGCGGACGGATTCGTTGAAAGGCTGACCGACCTGGTGTCCATGTATCTGCGGTCCCCGGCTTGCCAACCCCGCTTGAAACTGTGCACGACAGGAGCTGCCTGATGAGCGCCGAACCTAGAAGTACCGTTGCGGATCCTGCCGGCGATGTTGCGCGCCGCGATGTCGTAAACGTGATCCGGGCGCTGGCCATGGATGCCGTGCAGAAGGCGAACTCCGGGCATCCGGGCATGCCGATGGGGATGGCCGAGATCGCGGAGGTGTTGTGGCGGCGACACCTGCGTCACAACCCCACGAATCCCCATTGGGCCGATCGCGACCGGTTCGTGGTGTCCAACGGTCACGGCTCGATGCTGTTGTATGCGCTGCTGCACTTGAGCGGTTATGACCTGCCGGTGGAGCAGTTGCACCGCTTCCGCCAGATGGGCTCGAAGACACCGGGTCACCCCGAATACGGTGTTACTCCAGGCGCGGAGACCACGACAGGGCCGCTCGGGCAGGGCATCTCGAATGCGGTCGGCATGGCGCTGGCGGAAAAGCTGCTCGCGGAGGAGTTCAATCGTCCTGGCCTCGAGCTGTTCTCCCATCATACATACGTGTTTCTGGGCGACGGATGCCTGATGGAAGGCGTCTCGCACGAGGCTTGCTCGCTTGCGGGGACGCTCGGGCTGGGAAAACTCATCGTGTTCTACGACGACAACGGTATTTCCATCGACGGACATGTCAAAGGTTGGTTCACCGACGACACGCCGAAGCGGTTCGAGGCCTACGGCTGGCACGTAGTGCCGAACGTCGATGGTCACGATAGCGAGGCTGTGGATCGCGCCATTGTTGCGTCCAAGGCTGTGCACGATCGCCCGTCCCTGATCTGTTGCAAGACGGTCATTGCCAAGGGGGCTCCCACGAAGGCGGGCACCCACGAGTCGCACGGCGCGCCCCTGGGTGATAAGGAAATTGCGGCGACGCGCGCCCAACTCGGGTGGTCGTATCCGCCATTCGTGGTCCCATCCCACGTGTACGAGGCGTGGGATGCGCGCGAGGCGGGCGTCGTTGCGGAAAGCAACTGGAAAACGAAGCTCGGGCAATATGCGCGCGCCTATCCCACCGAAGCGCGCGAGCTCGAGCGTCGCCTCGCGGGAGACTTACCGGCCGACTTTGGTACCCGGGTGCAGGTGTTGACCGCCAAGGTGCGGGACAAGGCGCAAACGCTCGCGACCCGCAAGGCTTCGCAGGACGTGATCGAAGCGCTGGCCCCCGGATTGCCCGAGCTGTTGGGAGGCTCGGCCGACCTTGCCGGCTCCAACCTGACTCTCTGGTCCGGATCGCGGCCCGTGACGGCTTCCCGCGGCAACTACATTCACTATGGTGTGCGTGAATTTGGCATGGCCGCCGTCATGAACGGGATCGCCTTGCACGGCGGCTTCATTCCTTACGGCGGCACGTTTCTGACCTTCTCGGACTACTGCCGCAACGCCTTGCGCATGGCTGCGCTCATGCGGATCCGCTCAGTCTATGTGTTCACACATGACTCGATCGGGTTGGGTGAGGACGGGCCGACGCATCAGCCTGTCGAGCATGTGGCATCGCTCCGTCTGATTCCAAACATGGACGTGTGGAGACCTTGCGACACCGAAGAGTCGGTTGCCGCCTGGGCCGCGGCACTCGAGCGGCGCGACGGTCCGACCTGTTTGATCTTCAGCCGCCAGAACCTGCCGTTTCAGAAGCGTTCGGCCGCCGCGTCGGCAAACATCGGCCGCGGCGGCTATGTTTTGGTCGAGCCCGATGCAGCACCACGAGCTGTCATCATCTCCACCGGTTCTGAGATTGGCCTGGCTGTGGAGGCGCAGAAGACTCTCGCCCAGGCGGGAGTTCCGGTGCGCGTGGTGTCGCTGGCGTCGACCTCGGTATACGACCGACAGCCGCAGGCTTATCGGGATTCGGTGCTGCCGCCGGATCTTCCTTGCGTTGCGGTCGAGGCGGGATCACCTGATTTGTGGCGGAAGTACGTCGATAAGAGTGGGGTGGTCATCGGCATGACCACGTTCGGCGAGTCAGCACCCGCTGGAGAGCTGTTCAAGCACTTCGGATTCACCGCCGCGCACGTGGTCGAGGCGGTGAAGGCCGTGGTTTGAGACCGAAAGTCTTAAGCGGACCTCAGCTCGGCTTGGTGCCCGGTGGCTTGCCGGGCCCTTCGCCCGTCTTCTTGCCGACCTTGGTGACTTCGTTGGCTGCGGCTGGGATTTCATCCGCGAAGTACAGATTGCGTGAGCCCTCGCCAGTAGCAGGCTCCACGGCGAACAGCAGGTCCGCCATGTCATCCGCGTGCTCTTCCTCCTTGGCAAGGATCTGCTCCATGAGCCGCTTGGACGTGGGGTCCTTGTCACCGAGGAATTGAATGATTTCCCGGTACGACTCGATGGCGATCCTCTCGGCAATCAGGTCTTCACGGATCATGTCGGTCAGTGAAGTACCTTCCTTGTATTCGCTGTGGCTGTGGTTCGTCAGCGTTGCCGGGTTCATCTGTGGCTTGCCGCCGAGCTGCTTGATACGCTCCGCGAGCCAGTCGGCATGTTCCTGCTCCTCCGCGGCATGCTCCTTGAACTCCTGCTTCACGGCCTGGGAGTGGATGCCCGAAGCCATGAAGTAATGGAACTTGTACCGCAGCACACAGACGATCTCCGTCGCGAGCGCCTCGTTGAGAATAGCGACCACCTGCGTGCGGTCGAGCGCGTAGTCATCGGTGACCGCGCCGTCCGTGATCTGCTTACGAGCACGTTCGCGAATCTCTTGTATCTGCTTGATATGGCTCATTATTAGCTCTCCGGTCCGCGGGGCGTCGAAATCTGTTGGGCAGCAATCAACGCACGCGCGGGCTGGCGGTTCCGCAAGCAGCTATGGCCCCGTGGTAAAAGAGCGGAATGAGTGTCATCGAGAGTCTTTCGACGTCCGGGTACGTGTTCTTATCTGCACAGGACCTGGGTCCCGTCCTGCAAGTTGATATCACGCAGCTAAACCCCCTCCAGGAATGGTGGAGCTCCCTGCCACGCGATCAGTACCTACGTGACGGCGGGCGATACAGAGCGCGTAGACATGCTTGCTTCGTCCAAGACGTGGGAGCGTCGCTGACGCTCGCGCCTCATCGCGCACACTGGCAGCCGACGTCATACAACGCTCTGCATGGGGGGCTTGAACGCTGGTTCGAGCCAATCGCGGCGGAGGTTGTGGGGGCACCTGTGTGGACGCAACTGGTCGCGTCTATTGGGTCACTGTTCGCGCAGGTTCGCCCCGTTGAGCGATGGTTCATCGAGGCGCATCAGTTTCGCATCGATACCACAGATGGAATCGGCAGGCCGACTCCCGAGGGTGCTCACCGCGACGGCGTCGATTTCGTCGCTTTGATGCTGGTACGGCGTCGAAACGTGCGCGGGGGCGAAACGCGCGTGTTCGATGCCAATGGTCCTTCAGGAGTCCGCTTCACAATGGAGGAGCCGTGGTCGCTGCTACTTATGGACGACGCGCGGGTCATCCATGAGACCACGCCGATTCAGCCGGACGGGGAAGGGGGCGTGCGAGACACCTTAGTCCTCACGTACAGGGCAAACGGTTTTCAGGCGCCACCTGTCCTCGCCGACTCTTCCAAGTCAGACCGCCCATCAATCCAGGTGTCCAGCACGCGCATCTGATCGTCGGCCAATACGAAATTGGCCCGGTATCCGGGGGCGATACGGCCGACTTCGCTCGCCAGACCCAGAAATTGCGCCGGATACAGGCTGGCCATGCGGACCGCCTCCGGCAGTGGCAGATCCAACATGGACATCGCGTTGCGCACGCAACTGGCCATGTCGATGTTGGACCCGGCGAGGCGGCCGTCTTCATCGAGGCACAGATTGCCTGACACCGCAATGTTGCGGCCCTGCAGATCAAACGACTTGAGGTCCGTACCGACACTGGGCATGGCGTCGGTGACGAGCATGAAGCGGTCGAGCCGCTTGCAGCGCATCGCAATCCGCAACACGACCGGATCGGTGTGCTCACCATCCACGATAATTCCGCACCAACTGTCAGAATCATCCAGCGCTGCCCCAACTACCCCCGGCTCGCGGGCGGTAATCTGCGACATCGCGTTGAACAGATGCGTAAACCCCGTGAGTCCCTGTCTCAGCGCGCTGCGGATCTGCGCGTACGTGGCATTGGTGTGCCCCGCCGAAACCACGACTCCGGCCATGACCAGCTGCTTGATCTTCTCGGGAGTGGTCATTTCCGGAGCCAGGGTGACGAGCGTCCGACCCCCTCGAAGTGAGGTCAGCAAACGGACCGCGGCCGGGTCGAGCTCGCGGATCTTCTCGGGATCGTGGATGCCCTTGCGCTCGACATTGAGGAAGGGGCCCTCGATGTGGATGCCCAGAACGCCGGGCACACCCAATGTCAGGGCATTCTGCACGGCCTCGATCGCTGTTGCCACGACGTCCAGGTCCGCGCTGATCAATGTCGGCAGAAAGCCCGTCGTGCCGAATTTCCGGTGCGCGCGTCCGATCTCCCGGATCACCTCGACGCTGGGAGCGTCGTTGAACAAGGCTCCGCCGCCACCGTTTACCTGGGAGTCGATGAGGCCGGGTAGTAACATGTTACCGCCCAGATCGCGCTGCACCACCTGCGCACAGCGCGGATCCGCGGAATCAACAACATCGACAATGCGGCCGTGCTCGACCAGGACGCAGCGTCCCTCGACCAGCTCGTCATCTGTGAGAACCCGGCCGTTGACCAGCGCCAGAGCCGTCGAGTGCGGTGTAGTCCTCGCCGCCGAGTGAGTTGTTGTCATTGCCTTCGCGTGGGGCATCAAACGGTCTCAGTGACCTTGCGCAGGTGAGGCGGGCGGTCGGGGTCGAACCCACGTGCCACGGCCAGGGCATTCACCATCCGATAGAACGATTGAATGATCAGCATCGGCTGGATTGCCGGGTGAGCGGTTTCGGTGGGCAGGACGACCGAGTCGGGCGCCGTCGCACCCGCAAGCAGAATCTGTGCGCCGCGCGCAGCAAGTTCCGCGGCCAGTGACTCGACCCCGCCGTGCGTTTCGTCATTCTGCGCAAAAATCAGCACCGGAAAGCCCACCTGCACGAGCGCCATGGGCCCATGCCGAAGCTCGGCAGCGCTCAGCGCCTCGGCATGCAACCCGCATGTCTCCTTCAATTTCAACGCCGCTTCCTGCGCCACCCCGAGCCCCAGTCCACGGCCGACGACATACAGGTCGCGCGCAGGCTGCAGGTGAGCGAGCGCCGGCCGCCAGTCGAGGTTCCACGCCCGCTCGAGCCGGGCGGGTGCCTGCGCCAGCTCTTTCAACAGTTCCTCATCCCGCGCCCATGAGGCGACGAGATGAATGATCGCAGCCAGCGAGGCAATGTAAGACTTTGTTGCCGCCACGCTCTGCTCGGCGCCGGCACACAGCGGAATCGTAAAGTCGGCGGCCTTTGCGAGCGGAGAGCTTTCCACGTTCACCAGTGCCACGATCATGGCGCCGGCCGCTTTCGCATTCGCGACGGCGGCAAGCAGGTCGGGACTCGCACCGGACTGCGAAATGGCCAGCAGCACGGTGTCGCGCAGGTCGGCCTTGGCCGCGTAAACGGAGCTGACCGACGGGGCTGCGGAGGAAGTCAGAACTCCGAGGCGCGTCTCGATCAGGTACTTGGCAAATGTCGCCGCGTGGTCTGAGCTGCCACGGGCGCAAGTGACCACTGCCCGCGGCGACAGCCGCCGCAGCATCTCACCCAGCCGCTGCAGCCGTTCGGTGTTGGTACGAATCTGCAGCCTGACGGTTTCTGCCGCCTGTGCCGCCTCGCGATACAGGTGCGTCGCGTCTTCTTGGATACTCACTGATGCCTCGCTGACGAAGAACTGGCTCACGAAGAACTGCTGAGCTCGGCGACGAAGTCATAGATGTCGCCTCGATAGTATGATTGGGAAAATTCCGCGGCGCGCCCGTCTTTGAGGAAGCCCAGGCGCTCCACCAGCAGTCCCGCGTCCTTCTCCTTCGCCTGCAGCAGCTTCGCCTGCTCGCCTGTCAACAACACGGCGCGCAGCCGCTGCAAGGCGCGCACCGGACGATTTCCCGCGCGCTCGAGCGCTTCATACAAGGAAGATTCCACAGCGTCCAAAGAGGGCAGGGATGAAGCCAACACTGTCGCATATTCGAGCGACATCGGCGCTTCGTTGGCAAACCGGATACGGTGGAAACGATACACCGGGGTGCCGGGGCTCGACCGCAAGGCGAGGGATTCCTCGGGGGAAACAGTTCCTTCGGACCGTTGCAACCAAACACTGCGCGGTGTCCGGCCACGCGCGCGCATGTCCTCCGAGAACGATGTCAGCTTGGAGAAGTTCTTCTCGACCCTGGCTACTACGAAGGTGCCGGATCCCTGGCGCCGTACGAGGAGTCCCTCGTGCACCAGGCCATCGATTGCCTTGCGCACCGTGATCCGGGATACCTCGAACTCGGAGGCGAGGTCGCGTTCCGCTGGCAATGCGTCGTCCGGGCCCAACAGACGGCGCTCCATGGCCTCCCTCAAAGCCCGCTGAAGCTGCTGGTAAAGCGGCAAGCTGCTCGATTCGTCGAGGGTTCCCACGGACTGCGACAGCAGGGTCAAACGGATTCTCCGGTAAGGGTGCGACACGTTCATCATACTACCAATATCATACCAATTAGTACCCCCTGGAGCCCATTGTTTCACGCAAGTGATTGTTTTAGCACAAAGAGCCAACCAAGATAGGAATTGGTATGCATTCTAGATGGCATTTTCACTACAGTGGTACTATATTGGCACCTAAGTGGTAGCGGGGCACTTGGGAGCAGCGCGACTGCGCTTAGGACCAATAACACGTGGGGTGAGGAATCTATGAGAATCGCAAGGTCTACCTTGGTTGGAACAGCGGTCGCCATGGCGTTGTTTGGCCGCACTTCCGGCGCCGCCGACGCTCCGGCAAGTCCGGCCGGTAGCGACAATATGGAAGAGATCGTGGTGACCGGCATCCGCGCCGCTGAGCAACAGTCGCTCGCGGCGAAGCGCGAGTCCCTCAGCCACGTCGAGGTCGTCAGTGCCGAAGACATCGGCAAGATGCCCGACAAGAATGTCGCTGATTCGCTGACTCGCGTCGCCGGCGTCACCACCAGCTCGGCGAGCGCGAACGAAGGCGGTTTCGACGAAAACGACCGCGTCAGCATGCGCGGTACGAACCCCAGCCTGACACAAACACTGGTCAACGGGCACGGTATCGCGGCGGGTGACTGGTTCGTGCTCAACCAGGTGCAGCAGGTCGGTCGCAGCGTGAGCTACACGCTGTTGCCATCGGAGCTCGTGAGCAAGATCGTTGTCCACAAGACCTCCCAGGCATCCCTGGTCGAGGGCGGTGTCGCCGGATCGGTGGATATCATCACGCGCAAGCCGCTGGACTTCACCAAGCCGCTGACTCTGCAGGCCTCGGCGGGAGCGGTGTATGCGGACCTGCCGTCCAAGACGGACCCGCAGTTCAGTGCACTCGGAAATTGGAAGAACGATGCCGGAAACTTCGGCGTTCTGGTGCAGGGCTTCTATGAAGCCCGCCACCTGCGGCGTGACGGTGTCGAGTTGCTGGGCTACGAACAGATCGCCCCGGGAAGCCCGGTCGCAGTTGCGCATCCTGACCTCTCGAACGTGTGGTACCCGAAGGAGATCGGAGCTGCGTTCTTTGATCAGAAGCGGGAGCGCAAAGGCGGCCTCGTTGACCTCGAATTGAAGCCAAACGACGATCTGACATTCGACCTCTCGGGCTTCTACTCGAAGCTGGATGCATCCAACTACAACCGCAACTACCTCGAGTGGCTCACGCATTTCGTGAACCTCGGTCAGGGCCAGGGGCCCGATGCGGGTTACACCGTCACCAATGGCACGCTCACCAAGGCCAATTTCTCGCCGGTCGCCGGCACCTTTTACGGCGTCTACGACCAGATCTCGCGTCCGGATGAGAGCGCGACCGCGGGCTTCATCAACCTCGATGGCGAGTGGCGCGCCAACGAATCCTTGAAATTCTTAGGGCAGGCGGGCACGTCGCAGGGTGACGGCAAGACACCAACCCAGGACGTGTCGGAGACTCAGCCGGGTTTGGGCACGGGCGCCGGGTATGCGCTGCACGGCATTGGCTCGGGTCCCGACTTCAACCTCGGGTCGGAGACCAACACGACGCCCTTCCCCAATGGGACGCCAGTCTCGTTCGGTTGGATTTTCGGGGCGCAAAATGTCGACGTGAAGGACAAGGAGAGCTGGGGTAAGCTCGACGGCGACTATCAGATTCACGACAGCTCGTGGACGGACCTGAAGTTCGGCGTGCGCTACCAGACGCATGAGCGCTCGTCGAACAATGCGATCGCGCAGGGCCCTCTGGCCCCGGGCATGGCTACATCTCACTACCCGACGACCTTCTCCAATTATCCAAGCAACTTCAACAGCTTCGGCGGCGCTATCCCGGGCAACATCTGGTATTGGACGCCGGGACAATTGTCCGCGTACGACGGTCCGGGATTCGTGAACCGCGATCTGCTACAGCGCGAGTACTATCAGTACCTGTTTGATCTGAAGGAGAAGGACTACGCCGGTTACGTCCAGGCTGAATTCAAGGGCTCGAACTGGGAGGCTGACTTCGGCGTGCGTTACGTCAAGACGAAGGAACACGTCGTCACGTATACGCAGGTGAGCGCCGCGACACCCGGTGCCATCACGACCTCCCTGTTCGGACCGTTCATCGGAATTCCGGTCGACCATACTTATAACGACGTGTTGCCGAGCGCGAACTTCAAGATCGACCTGACTCCGGAACTCGTCGGACGGCTCGCGGCCTCGAAGACCATGACCCGGCCCGACTATTCGGCACTGGCCGGATTTACCGACCTGACGCCGCCGGGCGTGGCGGGTGGCGTCGGCAGCGGTTCGGGTGGCAATCCGGACCTGAAGCCGATTCGGTCCAACAACTACGATGCGGCTCTCGAATGGTACTTCGCGAAACGCTCGCTGGTGTCGGCCGGCCTGTTCTACATGGATTTGCGCAACTATGTCGGCTTCGGCTCCGATACGAAGAGCTATCTGACTTACAGCAACGTGGCTCCAAATGGAGAGCAGGTGCCTTATCTGCTCACCGTGCCGGTCAACGCCAAGGGCCGGGTGCAAGGCCTCGAACTCGCATACCAGCAGGCGCTGGGCGAGTACTTTGGCGTCGCGGCGAACTACACGTATGCCGACGGCAAGCAAACCTCGCTCGTCACGACCGGCGACGACCGTCTCGTGGGTACTTCCAAGAACACCTACAACCTCAGCGGTTATTTCGAGAACAAGCAGTTCAGTGCGCGCGTGGCGTATACGTACCGATCGGCGTTCTTCAGTGGCCTCGACCGCAATACTGCATTCTCGCAGGACGCGATCGGCAGCTTGACGGCGTCGCTGCAATACTCGCTCAACGACATGATCTCCTTCTCGCTCGATGGCGAAAACCTGAACAAACCCACTCTCAAGTACTACGCGCTCAACAAGGACCAGCCGCGCGCGTTCTACAAGAACGGGGCGCAGTACTATCTGACTTTGCGAGCTAAATTCTAAAAATGGGTTCCGAAGCCGTCCGGCTTCGGGTCGATCAGGGGGCGGGAGCGCGGCCAGGGTGTAACCTACCGCGCTCCCGGACCATACGACGGGGTCCCCCATGACGACCGCCACGCTCTTCAACTACTCTTACAGCCCCACGACCGGCAGAAATGCGGCTCGCGCGCCCGTCGCCATGCGCCGCATCGTCATTGTCGGAGGTGGGTCGGCCGGCTGGATGACCGCACTGACACTGGCACGCTCCCTGATCGAGCGGGGTGTGGAAATCACGGTCCTGGAATCGCCGACGGTACCGATCATCGGGGTGGGCGAGGGCTCGACGCCCTGGCTGCGGGGTTTCTTCGACAGCCTCGGCATCGAGGAAGCTGAATGGATGCCGGCGTGTCACGCCACGTACAAGTGCGGCATCACTTTCGACGGGTGGTCGACGAAGCCCGGGTTTCAGCGCTATTTCCACCCGTTCGCGTCGATGTTGGACAATCTCACGATGACGCAGTTCATCCACAACGTGGAGGCGCGGATCAATGGCGCGAACCTGCACGCCCATCCGGACCGATTTTTCATCGCCGCGCGGCTCGCCGCAAACCGGCAGGCCCCGAAGGCGGGCGAGAGTTTCCCGTTCGATATCTGGCATGGATACCATTTCGATGCGATGCTGCTCGGGCAGTTCCTCCAAAAGAAGGCGCTCGAGCGCGGGGTTCGCTACAAGAGCTGCCATGTGACGCATGCGAGGCTTGGCGCAGATGGGGCGATCGAGTCGGTCGCCACCGAGGAGGGTGAGACGATCGCAGCCGACCTGTTCGTCGACTGCACGGGCTTTGCGGGTCTGCTGATCGACAAAGCATTGAAGACGCCATTCGTCAGCTTCAGCAACAATCTTTTCAACGACGCGGCGGTGGCGATACCGTCCCCCATCGATGCGGCGATTCCGTCGGAGACTGTCTCGAGCGCACTCAGGCATGGCTGGGCCTGGAAGATTCCCCTGACCAGCCGCTATGGGAACGGGTACGTTTACAGCACGCAATTCTGCTCGCCCGATGCCGCGGAAACCGAGCTGCGCCAGCGACTCGGTCTGCTCGAGTCGGATGTGCCGGCACGTCACCTGAAGATGAAGATCGGCCGTGTCACACAGCATTGGAACCGCAACTGTCTGGCGGTCGGTCTGTCGCAGGGATTCATCGAGCCGCTCGAGGCGACGGCGCTGCTGTTCATCCAGCAGACGGCTGCTACATTCGTTGAGTTCCTGGAACGGGGCGATCTCGGCGATGCGGCGCACGAGCTGTTCAACCGCCAGGTCAACGATCATTTCGAAGGTACCCGCGACTACATTGTGACGCACTACAAGACCAACACCCGGCGGGATACCGAGTACTGGCGCGCCAATGCCGCGAACCTGAATCTGTCGGACAACCTGAAGAAGCTGTACTCGACGTGGATGGCGGGAAAGAGCATCGCGCACGGCGTGCGTGAGCAGATTATCGGCAAGGGCTACCCGGTCTTCTCGTGGTATTCGATCATGGCGGGCATGGGGATCTTCCCCGATGCGCAGCACTTGCGACCACCGACGCCCCAGGAGGCGCGTTACAGCATGGAGGAGATCGACAATCTGTTGGATCGCAGCTCGGTCAACTATCCGGATCACCGGGAGGCGCTGGCGCGGATCGCGCCGCATCGGACCGATCCGGCCTTGCAGATCTACTTTTGGTAGGTATGGAACCGATCCGCGAATTTCCGTCCCTTGACGAGGACACCCTCCGGCGGGAGGTCATTGGCTCCGAGCGCCCGGCTATCCTCAGAGGCCTCATCAAGGGATGGCCGGCAGTGGATGTTAGCCGCCGAACGCCCGCCGCCATGGTCGAGTATCTGCGGCGTTTTGATAACGGCCACCCGGTCGATGCCATCATGACGCCACCCGAAGTCGAGGGGCGTGTCTTTTATAACGAGTCCATGAGTGGGTTCAACTTTGTACGCAACCGGCTCCCGATCACGGCAATCGCAGAGCAGGTGTTGCGCTACGCCGCGTTTGCCCGTGCGCCGGCGGTCGCTGCCCAGAGCGCGCTGATACGCGACTGCCTGCCAGGATTCCAGGAAGAAAACCGCCTGTCACTTCTCGATGCGGCCGTCCTGCCACGAATCTGGCTGGGCAACGCGATCACTACGCCCACTCACCTCGACGAGTGGAACAATATTGGGTGTGTGGTCGCCGGCCGCCGGCGATTCACGCTGTTTCCGCCCGAGCAGATTGCGAACCTGTATATCGGCCCGCTCGACTTTGCGCCTACCGGCGCGCCGATGAGTCTCGTATCGCTGCATGCGCCGGATCTCGTGCGCTTTCCGCGGTTTAAAGAGGCGTTTGCAGTTGCGGTGACCGCCGAACTCGGACCCGGCGATGCGATCTTCATTCCGCCACTGTGGTGGCATCACGTTCAGTCGCTCGAGCCTTTCAACCTGTTGGTCAACTACTGGTGGCGGGCTGCGGGAAGCGCCGCGACTGCAACCGAATCGGCATTCGACAGCCTCATCCACACGATACTCAACCTGCGATCGCTGCCGCCTGCTACACGCGAAGCCTGGCGGGCGCTGTTCGATCATTACGTGTTTGGAGCACAAGCCGGCGCTGTTGAGCATATTCCGGCGCATCGGCACGGCATTTTGGGCAAGGTTTCGGCCGCCGACGCCGCGCGGCTACGGGCCTATCTGGCGGAACACCTGCAGACATGGAAGTAGCCGCAGTGACTCGAATCCTACGGCTTGTAGCCGTATGCCTTCATCAGCGGCTCGAGCCGCGTTACGTATGGCCTTAAATGCTGCTCGTAATGCTTGTACCTGCTGAGCGAACGCTGGTGGACCTTCTCGGTGATCTGCGCGTAACTTGGCGTTGGCGCCCGGCGCCGGTTCTCGTGAAACCGCAGGCAGGACTGCTCGAACGGCAGACCGAGGTAATCCAGAAGTCTGCGCGTCTCGCCGGCCTGGTCGGCGACCAGAGTTTCGTAGCGCAGGACGAACTCATTCTGCGTGAGTTCGCGGCGATAATGCTCCACCAGGTCGAACACGGCGGCCAGGTGATTGGAAATATCCTCCGTCCGGTAGTCACAATGGAATCCGTGAGCCGTGGTGTTCGACAGCATCGAGATACATACGTCCAGAGGATGGCGCACGACGCGCACGATCTTCGCGTTGGGGAAAGCCATCTTGATGAGCGGCAGGTAGATCTCGTTGAACGGCATCTTGTCGGTGAAATAGCCGCTGCTGTTTTCGAGAAGACCGTAGGCTTCCGCGCGGGCGAGATAGTAGTCGCGGAACAACGTCGCGGTGTAGTGGTGGTCCGCGATCCAACTGTGCGCGAGATTTTCCGGGAATCGTTCGGACCCCGGATAAATGTTGCCGGCAAGCTTGCTCATGTCGCCCAAAAAGGGCAGCTCGCCGCCGGCCGCAACAGCGGAATGGCTGCACAGGATCTGCTCCACGAGCGTGGTTCCGGAGCGAGGAAATCCCATCACGAAGATCGGCTGTGCCGTATTGGGGCGTTGCTTCGCTTCTGGAAACAGGCCAACGTTCTCGCGCGTGAAGAACTGCTTGCAGCGCTCAAAGAGAGACTCAACAGCGTCCAGTCGGTATTCGGTGCCGGGCGACTCCTTCAGCAGCTTGGTCTTGCCGGTGACGAAATCTTCCCAAGCCGCGGAGTAGTTCCCGAGCGTGTCGTGCACTCGTCCGCGCGCCAGGTGGCCTTCTCCACCCAGCGTCCCCGCCGAATCGAGAATCGCCAGTGCCTCACGGGGTTTGCCCAGACGGGACAGGTAGTTGGCGCGCAACAGGTTGATTTCCTCGGCAGAGGAGGCCGCCTGAGCGAGGTCGAGCAGTTCTCCAGCTCGTTTGAGGTTGCCGCAGCTCTCGGACAACGTGGACCAGTAGGCGAGCGTCTTCATGTCCTGTGGCGCGAGGTCATGCGCCTGCGCGAACAGGCCGTTCGCCTCATCTACGCGGCCCTGCTTCATCAAGTTGAGCCCGAGGCTCGTGAGAATGGGGGCCTGGGGACTGGAGAGCTCCAGTGCGCTGAGGAAGTGCCACTCGCCCGCGGGCAGGTTGTTCATCTCGGACAGGATGGTGCCGAAAAGGTTGTGGGCGTGGGCGTTGCGCGGGTTGGCGCGAAGGGCCGCACGGGCCACCTTTTCAGCGTCCTCAGGCTTTCCGTGGGCCATGAAGAGCTGAACGAGCTCGTTGTAGGCCCAGTCCGCGCGGTGATCGATTCCAATCACCGTATCCAGGGTCCGCGCAGCCTGGCCAAACTGGCCGCGTCGCTGCTGTACGATAAAACGAAGCTCGAGCGCGTTTACGTCGCGCCCGGCGGTTTTCAGTCGCTCTTCCGCAGCAGCTTCGACGGCGCGCATATCGCCGCGCTGCAGGGCCTCGCGGCCACGGAGAACGAGAGGATGAGGTGCTGCAGGCATGAACGGACCCTCGGGAATCGGGTGCAGACTGGGCTGCGTAGACCCGCTATGGTGCCCGCTTCCGGGGCGGTTGTTTAGGGCATGTTGATGGGAGGCGCAGGATTGAGATGGATTGTGGTGGTCACAACCGTGGCGTTAGTGGTCGGTGGGGTCGCGCGAGCCGCCGAACCGGGCAACGCGCCAACGGTAGCGGCATCAGGTGACGCGCCAGCGGCAGCATCGCGGGTCGCGCCGGCCGCGGCTCCCGGGATCATCCCAGCGCCCGCACACGTTGAGTCTCGCCCCGGCGCTTTCGTTATTCGCACTGGCACACGGCTCTCGATCCCCGCAGATCCCCGCGCCGCGCGGATCGCCCGTTATTTCGCGGATTTGATGCAAAAGACCCGCGGAATTCAGCTTGCGCTGGACGCACCCGGTGCTGGCCACGCCGCGCATTCGATTGTATTCAGGCTCGATGCGCGGGCAGCGGTGTCGTCCAAAACGTCTTCGACCGCTGAATCCAAACCCGAAGCCTACGCAGTCGATATCTCCCCCGATCGCATCGTCCTTTCAGCCGGCGATGCACGTGGTTTGTTGTACGCCGCTGTCACTCTGTGGCAGCTATGCACGTCAGCAGAGTCGCAAGGCGACTCTGCCGTCGTACCGTCGATGAAGATCACCGATTCGCCGCGGTTCGCCTGGCGTGGGCTCATGCTCGACTCCGCGCGTCACTACCAGGCACCTGAGTTCATACTGCAACTCATTGATTGGATGTCGCTGCACAAGCTGAATGTGTTGCACTGGCATCTGACCGATGACCAGGCGTGGCGCCTGGAGATCAAAAGATACCCAAGGCTGACCAGTGTAGGTGCGTGGCGAGTACCCGCCGGTGCGGGCGCCACCGATATCGATCCGGCTACCGGACGCCCGCGTCTCTACGGCGGGTTCTATTCCCAAGAGACCGTTCGACGTATTGTCGCGCATGCCTCGGAGCGCAACGTAACGCTCGTTCCTGAGATCGACATGCCCGGACACGCGACAGCCGCCATCGTGGCCTACCCAAAGTTGGCGAGCGTCGTGCCCGCACCCGCCACGGTGACATCCAAATGGGGCGTATATTCCAACTTGTATAACGTGGACGAAGGCACGTTCGAGTTCCTGCAGAACGTGCTTACCGAGGTTGTTCAGCTCTTTCCCGGAAAATATGTGCATGTCGGTGGCGACGAGGCCATTAAAGACCAGTGGAAAGCGTCGCCCCATATCCAGGCACGGATGCGCGAATTGGGCGTGCCGAACGAGGACGCGCTGCAGAGTTATTTTATTGGGCGTCTGAGCAAGTTTCTCAGTGCGCACCATCGGCGCCTGATCGGCTGGGATGAAATCCTCGAAGGGGGTATCGCGCCCGATGCAACGGTAATGTCGTGGCGCGGAATCGACGGTGCGCTGGCTGCCGTGGCCGCGGGGCATGACTCGGTGCTATCGCCGGCACCAACGTTGTATCTCGACAACCGGCAGAGTGCCGCTGACGCACAACCTGGACGTGCGAGCGTAATTACTCTGCAGGACATATATAAATTCAACCCGATGCCCGCGTCGTTGCCGGCAGAGCAGCGGCATCACATTCTGGGCGTACAGGCGAACGTGTGGACGGAGCACATCCGTACTGAGGAGCGTGTTGAGTACATGACATTTCCGCGCGCTGCCGCGGTTTCCGAGGTGGGGTGGTCCGCGCCGGAGAGCCTGGATTGGAATGGGTTTCTCGCGCGGCTACCAGACCAGATGAATAGGTACAGGATGCTGGGCATCCACGCGTACGCGGATCAGATCGTGGCCGCGCCCGCCGGCGAAGCGCATCTGAAGCGTTCGAGTCACGAGTTACGCAGCTGCACGAACGAGATCGTACTATCCCTGGAGGACGATGCACCCTTATCGGGGGAACGGGCAGCCTTCCTGGTCAACATCATGAATCCCTGCTGGATCTACCAGGCGGCCGACTTGAGTCATGTGACCGGCATCGGCGCCGCGGTGGGTCAGGTGCCGTTCGAGTTCCAGTTAGGGGCTGATGTACACGTTCCCAAGCTCAATTCTCCGCAGACCCCCGACGGGGAACTGGAGGTCAGGATTGACGGTTGTGATGGCGAACGGATCGCGGCCCTTGCGCTGCAGCCGGCTGTCGCCAACAACGCAGTGACCGAGCTTCCCGCAGCGAAGCTCGCTCATCGTGACGGTACACATGATCTTTGTATGATGTTCACCCAACGATCGTACGATCCGATGTGGGTGCTCGACTGGGTCCGGCTGGTGGAGTAGATGTGGGTTCATCCAAACTAGTTCTGTTGTCACCACTGCAGGGATGGAGTGGACCGCTCGAAGAGGCGCCGGATGCCGTGTTTGCAGGGAAAATGATGGGCGACGGTGTAGCGATTGACCCGACAGGGACGTCGCTGCATGCACCTTGTGATGGCACGCTGCTCGTGGTGCCTGCATCCAGGCACGCTGTGACCTTACGCGCCGACAACGGCGCTGAGATCCTGTTGCATGTTGGAATTGATACGGTGGGGCTCGGAGGCGAGGGCTTCGAGCTGCACGTGCGCGAGGGGCAGAGGGTGCGCGCCGGCGACCGGCTGATCAGTTTTGACCTGGACCTGTTGGCGCGGCGGGCCAAAAGCCTGCTGACACCGGTCATCCTCACGGACACCATGGGTTTTTCCATCTCCCGCCGCAGCCAGAATCGTTCTGTGCAGGTGGGCGACTTCTTGATGGAGATTCTGCAGACGGCGGACATTGCACATGCGGGCGCCACTGGCCCGCACGGGGTTGCGCCGGTAGTGGATGTGGGCGCGGCGGTCGCACAGGGGAGCGTGGGAGGGACGCACGCCGGTGTGACCGCCGCGGCCGACGCTGTGGTGGCGGCGGCACCCGGCCTCGGCATTGTCGAGCGGACCGTGTTGGTGCTGCTGGAGCACGGTATTCATGCGCGACCGGCCGCATCGCTTGCAGCCGCGGTGAAGAGTCTCGCCGCTGACGTCAGTGTCGTCTTCGGCGCGCGCAAAGCAAACGCGAAGAGCCCCGTTGGGTTGATGTCATTGGGTGTTCGCAAGGGCGACCAGATTGTGATTCAGGCGTCTGGCGCAGACGCCGAGGCGGCGATCGCGGCGGTGGAGCGCGCGATTGCAGGAGGTGCCGAGGTGCACGGCGCCGCGGACGGCGCAGGATCCGCCGCGACTGGGGCAGGTACAGCCGCCGGCGGGACGGGTCGAGGGGCCTCCACCGCCGGCGAGGGCAACGGCAGCGCGTTACGGACAATCGCGGGCGTGGCCAGCGCCGGCGCCAGCGCTGGCGGCTCGGCGCCTGTTGGTGCGGCCCCGGCCCGCGGAAGCGCGGCTGCCCAAGCCGACAGTACTCTAAAAGGCGTGGTCGCCAGTCGCGGACTGGGTGTAGGGCTAGCCTTCCAATTCGCGCGCGCGACAATCGATGTCGCCGAAGCGGGGGCGGGCGTGATGCGGGAGCGTGCGGAGTTTGACCGCGCCCGCGAAACCGTGCGCGCCGAGCTCGAACGCACCGCCGGTTCAGGCAATAAAGCGGCACGCGAAATTGCCGAAGCACATCTGGGGCTGGTTGACGATCCAGACCTCGTCCAGGGCGCGCATCGTTTGATTGAGAGCGGCAAGAGTGCTGGCTATGCATGGCGAGCAGTCTTGCGCGACGGCATCGAAGCACTGCGGGCCCTGAACGACCCACGCATGGCCGAACGGGCTGATGACCTGCTCGATCTGGAATCGCGCGTGTTGTCTGCTCTGAGTGGCCTCACCACCGCGGGAGCGGAGTTGCCGGCCGAGTCAATACTGATCGCGAACGAATTGCTACCGTCGCAACTAGTTGCACTCGACAGCAGCAAGCTCGCCGGGATATGTCTGGCTGCGGGCGGTGCGACGTCCCACGTGGCCATCATCGCGGCAGCGATGGACATACCGACGCTCGTTGCGGCAGGGGCCGCCGCACTCCGAGTGCCAACGGGTACTCCAGTCATCTTGGATGCCGAAGGCGGTTGGTTGTATATCGATCCCCCGGTGACACGCGTCGAATTGGCGCGCAGCCAACTCGCCGAGAAGCGCGCCAGGCGCACTGCCGAGCAGCAGGCTGCACAGCGGGAGTGTCGAACGGCTGACGGGGTTCGAATTGAGGTATTCGCGAACGTCGGCTCTGAGGCGGAGGCCTACGCTGCCGTGCGCAATGGCGCCGAAGGCTCCGGTTTGCTGAGGACCGAGTTCCTCTTCCTCGATCGCGTCGCTCCGCCCGATGAGGCCGAGCAGCTCGAAAAGTATCAGCAGATCGCACACGCGTTGGAGGGTCGTCCCTTGACGATCCGCACCCTCGATATTGGGGGCGATAAACCCATTCCATACCTGCCGCTGCCACATGAGGACAATCCGGCTCTCGGCCTGCGCGGTGTACGCACGAGTCTGTGGAGGCCCGATCTCCTACGTATCCAGTTGCGCGCCATTCTCCGCGTACGGCCCGCGGGTCAATGCCGAATCCTGCTTCCGATGATTACGGAGCCCGGCGAGATACGTGCCATACGCCTGATGCTCGACGACCTGCGGGATGAAGAGGGCTACCGCGAGCCGGTCGCACTGGGAGCCATGATAGAGACGCCAGCCTCCGCGGTGATGGCAGACCGCATCGCGCGCGAGGCGGACTTCTTGTCTGTTGGCACCAACGATCTAACGCAGTACACCCTCGCGATGGATCGGGGTCATCCTGAACTCGCCGCACGGCTGGACGCCCTTCATCCAGCAGTATTGAGGCTGATCGCAAAGACGGTGGATGCGGCGAGAGTTTATGGACGTACCGTCGCTGTTTGCGGCGGACTGGCATCCGATCCCGTGGCCATACCCGTTCTGATCGGCCTGGGCGTGCATGAGCTGTCCATGGTTCCTGCCGTCATCCCCCAACTCAAAGCACTGATTGCCACTCTCAGCCTCGATGACTGCAAGGCGCTGGCCGCTCACGCTCTTGAGCGAGAATCCGCCGAAGCGGTGCGCGCGCTGACATTGACGACGGTCACTGGCCTGGATGCGACGGGCCGAGCCCGCGAGTAACACCATGAAACAAATGCTCTCCAGCCTGCAACGGATCGGCGGCGCACTCATGCTGCCTATCGCGGTACTGCCGATCGCCGGGTTGTTGCTCCGTCTGGGTCAACCGGACCTGCTGAATTTTCCCTCCATGGAGGCCGCCGGCAATGCGATCTTCGGCAACCTGGGGTTGCTGTTTGCGATTGGCGTGGCGGTAGGGCTGGCGCGCGAGAATCACGGGGCGGCTGGATTGGCGGCCGTGGTCGGCTACCTGGTGACCACCAAGGGCGCCGAAGTGTTGATTTCCGTCCCGCCGGACGCGGTTGCTGCCTTTACTGGCCAGGCTCACGATCTTGCGGTTGCCGCCTACAAGGCGCACGAGCTGGGAAAACTGAGCGTCCCCGCGGGCATCGTATCGGGCCTGATTGCCGGTGCGCTCTATAACCGGTTCAGTGATATCCGATTGCCCAGCTACCTGGCGTTCTTTGGCGGCCGTCGCTTCGTGCCCATCGCCAGCGGCTTTGCCGGCCTGATCCTGGCAGCCGTGTTTGGCGCGGAGTGGCAGCGGCTCGAGCTGGCTATGGATGCGCTCAGCCGCTCGGTTCTTCACGCCGGCGCCCTGGGACTGTTTGCCTACGGGGTGCTGAATCGCGTTCTGATCGTGACCGGCCTGCACCACATCATCAACAACATCGCGTGGTTCCTGCTGGGCGACTATAACGGGACGACCGGTGATCTGAAGCGGTTCATGGCCGGTGACCCGAGTGCCGGTGCATTCATGGCCGGTTTCTTCCCGGTCATGATGTTCGGCCTGCCGGCGGCGTGCCTCGCGATGTATCACGCAGCACGGCCTGAGCGCCGGCGGGCGGTGGGTGGGTTGCTAGTGTCCATCGCGTTGACTTCGGTGCTGACCGGGGTCACCGAGCCGATCGAGTTCAGTTTCATGTTCCTGGCGCCGGCCCTCTATGCGGTGCACGCGGTCCTGACCGGTGTCGCATTCGTGATCATGAATGCGTTGCAGGTGCGGCTGGGATTCGGATTCTCAGCCGGCTTGTTCGACTATGTGCTGAATTTCAACAAGGCGACGCGCCCCTTGTTGCTGTTGCCGGTGGGGCTTGCCTACTTCGCACTGTACTACGGCCTGTTCCGTCTCGTGATCGTACGGTTGAACCTGAAGACCCCGGGCCGCGAAGACGAGGCGGTGGCAGTCGACGCTGCGGCTACAAGTGAGGCTCCAGGAGAAAGAGCGCTTGCGTACATTCAGGCTCTCGGCGGGCCTTCCAATATCGTCTCGCTGGATGCCTGCACGACGCGGTTGAGGCTCGGCGTAGCCGATCAGTCCGTGGTTGATGCAGACGCGCTGAAGCGCCTCGGCGTGCGAGGGATGATCAAGCCCTCCGCGAACGCGTTGCAGGTCGTCGTTGGCACGAACGCCGATCAGGTAGCGGGGGAAATGAAGGGTGCCCTGCGCACCCTTCGTGCCGGTGGCGCGGGCGCCGCTGGCTCTGGCTCTGGCGCTGGCGCCGTCGCTGGTCACGGCACCATCGCGAACACCGCGCCCCCACCGCCCGCTGCACCGCGGCCCAGTCTCCCAACTCCAACCCTAACATCCCTCCTGGCCGCCCTCGGCGGCCGTTCGAACGTGCGCACGGTCGAAGCCGCGTCCAGTCGCCTCCGTATCAACATCGCCGACGCATCCATCGTCGATCAGCCAGCAATCGCCGCGCTGGGCATGCGTGGCGTCACTCTCGCGGCTCCCAACTGGGTGCACGTCATCATCGGACCCGAAGCATCCGCCGCAAGCCTCTCCCTCCGCCAATTGCTTTCCTGAGGTATGAGAGGTGTCTCCCATTCCTGGCAGTTCGGCTTCGGATTGGTTCAGGATGCATGGGACTAAACACAGTCCTGGTCTCACCCTGAGTGCCGATTTCTTCTGTAAATTCACATACTCACGCTTCGTGACATAAAGTTGGCGGCAATCCGCGACGGTTTTCGGGCCGTTGACGTCGGCGGTGCCCCCGCGCAATAACTGTAGCCCAATTGCAGCGGAGCACCCATATGTCGATGAGTAGTCTGTTGGCGATCACGCCGTGGCCCGCTGTGTCAGCGGTGATCCTGCTGGCGCTGCTGGTAGTGGCACTTTACTTCGCCCGGCGTACGGCGCATCAGGCCATTCGGGCAGTCACCGACGCTCTGGGCCGCGGATTGCGCCTTGCGTCGCACGCTGTCGCGCGTGGCGAGGAGCGGCTCGCCGCTCGCAATCGCGAAGTGTTGCTTTCCGCGGGGCGCGAAGCAAAGGAGCGGATCATCGAGCGGGAGTTCGTCCGTGTTGGTGATACGGTCCGCAAGGATCTCGCCAATTATCCGACGCTGCACCGGGCATTGTCGGAGTCGATTGTCCGTATCGAGGAAGACCAGGAGAAGGCAGTTGAAGTGCCTCCCGAGGCGCCGGGCTGGGTGCAGGCGGTGAAAGTCATCGCGAACCTCGACTCCAAGAGTGGCGGCACCGAAATCCTGGAAGATATCCACAAGTCCATGGTGCGTGCGCATTCCGAGGCCATGGACGACTATCGCAAGGCCAGTGGCGAGCGGCATGCGCTGTTGCGCAAGATGATGCCGGACTGGCGCCGCATTCAGGAAACGCTGGGGCGTGTCAACAAAAACGTAGAGAGCGTGTTGGAGCGGGCGCTCGCTATCGATCGTCACATGCAGGAATACGATGACATGGTCCGCGGCGAGGACCGGGCAGTCTCCATACTGTCCTCGTCATCGCTCGTGTATTTCTTCGTCTCGGCGCTCGTCTTGTCAGTTGCCGCGGCCGGTGCGGCCATCAACTTCACGCTCATAGCCCGGCCGATGGCCGAAATGGTGGGAGGCACGAGCTTTATCGGCAACTTCCGCACCGCTGACATTGCCGCCCTGGTCATCATCATGGTTGAGATCTCCATGGGTCTGTTCCTCATGGAATCGCTGCGCATCACCCGATTGTTTCCCGTCATCAGCGCGCTGTCGGACAAGATGCGGCGGCGAATGATGGCCGTCACGTTCGTCATCCTGCTGCTGATGGCGAGCATCGAGGCAGGCCTCGCCTACATGCGCGAGGTCCTGTTGCAGGACGAGCTGGCAACCAGCGCGCTGCTGCGTGGTGATGGTGTCACTGGAGGCGCGAACGAGCATCTGTGGATTACGACTGCCGCGCAGATGGGCATGGGGTTCATTCTGCCGTTTGCGCTCGTGTTCGTTGCGATTCCACTCGAGACGTTCGTTCACTCGCTCAGAACGGTGTTGGGACTCATAGGGATCGGGTTCATGCGCGCTGTGTCCCTGCTCCTGCGGGTATTCGGGAACGGTATGCGCCATATCGGCACGTTGGCCGAGCGCCTCTATGACCTGCCTTTGTTCGTCCCGCTCTGGATCGAATCGCGGGTAGCCGCGAACCAGGCTTCGCACGACCGGGAGGTGGCGAGCATCAAGGAACTGGCGAGCATGCGTCCCGTCATTGAGGAGCCACAGGCGTGGCAGGAGGCACAGTCGTGAGCCGACCCACGCGCTACCGATCGGCTGCCGCGGGGCTCCTTCTCCTGCTGGCCGCTTGCGGCGGCCAGGTGAACGTGCCGCGCAATACCGGTCTGTACTTGTTGATCGATACGTCCGGTACGTACAACAGGCAGGTGACCAAGGCCGAGCAGATCATCCTCGTTGCGCTCTCGCGGCTGCAGCCATCGGATTCGTTCGCGGTGGCGCGTATTGATACGGCGAGCTTCACGGAGAAGAACATCATCGCGAAAGCGACGTTCGACGACCGGCCCAGTACGGCCAACCAGCAGAAGCGGGCGTTTGCCAGCCGCGTCGAAAAGTTCATCGACGACTCCACGCCCGCTCCTTATACGGACATCACCGGAGGCTTGCTGCAGGCCATCGAGTTCCTGAAGGAGAAGAACCCGGGTCACAAGGAGATCCTGATCTTCTCCGACATGAAGGAAGAGCTGGCCAAGGGCTACGTGCGGGACCTCCCGCTGGATCTCAAGGGTTTCGACGTCGTGGCGCTGAACGTGACCAAGCTGCGCACGGACAACTTCGATCCCCGCGAGTACATGTCAAGACTGGATTCCTGGAAATCGAAGGTTGAAAAAGGTGGCGGTCACTGGCGCGTCATCAACGACATAGACCGGCTCGACGGCCTGCTCTAGGGGCCGCTATGCTTGCTCGATGCAAGCAGGGCTCCGCGCGGATCAGATTCTCAGGGATGTCTTCGGCTACCCTGCTTTTCGGGGCCAGCAGCGCGACATCGTCTCGCACGTGGCGGAAGGGGGCGACGCGCTGGTCCTGATGCCGACGGGCGGCGGCAAGTCTCTTTGCTTTCAGATCCCTGCGCTTGTGCGTGACGGCATGGGCGTAGTGGTCTCACCGCTCATTGCGCTCATGCACGATCAGGTGGCGGCGCTCGATGAAGCCGGTGTGCGGGCCGCCGCGCTCAATTCGAGCATGACATGGGCGGATGTGCAGTCGGTCGAGCGCCGCGCACGCCAGGGCGAACTCGACCTGCTCTACGTTGCACCGGAGCGCCTCCTTACGGACAGGTGCCTGGAACTGCTCGCCGCCTCAAAGCTTGCTTTATTCGCAATCGACGAAGCGCACTGCGTGTCGCAATGGGGCCATGACTTCCGGCCCGAGTACATTCGCCTCGCCGTCCTGGCCGAACGCTTCCCTGGGGTTCCGCGGATCGCGCTGACGGCGACAGCGGACGCTTCGACGCGAAAGGAAATCACCGAGCGGCTGCACCTGCAGAACGCCCGAGAGTTCGTCTCGAGCTTCGACCGTCCGAACATCCGCTATCGGATCGCTGAGAAGGTCAGTGCACGCAAGCAGCTCCTTGAATTCATCCGGAGCGAGCACGCGGGTGAAGCGGGAATCGTCTATTGCCTGTCGCGAAATACGGTCGACGAGACTGCGGAATTTCTCGCCGGGCACGGCGTAAATGCGCTGCCGTATCACGCCGGCTTGGACACCAGCACACGCGAGCTCAATCAGAACCGATTCATTCGCGAAGATGGCGTCGTGATGGTCGCCACAATTGCATTCGGGATGGGCATCGACAAACCGGATGTGCGGTTTGTCGCGCATATCGACCTTCCGAAAAGCATAGAAGGGTACTATCAGGAGACCGGCCGCGCGGGCCGCGACGGCCTCCCGGCCGATGCCTGGATGGTCTACGGACTCGCAGACGTAGTGCAGCAGCGCTGGATGATCGATCAATCCGAGGGCGACGCGAGCTACAAGCGGATCATTTCCACCAAGCTCGACGCCATCCTGGGACTTTGCGAGACGACGGTGTGCCGCCGCGTCACGCTGTTGGATTACTTCGATGAGGCGAGCAAGCCCTGCGACAACTGTGATAATTGCATCACGCCGCCACAGGAGTGGGATGGTACCGATGCCGCGCGCAAGCTGATGTCGTGCATATTCCGGTGTGAGCAGGCAAGCGGGTTCTCATTCGGAGCGCAGCAGATCATCGATGTGCTGCGGGGCAAGAGCACTCAGAAAGTGCTCCAGTTCGGGCACGAACGCCTGAGCACGTTTGGAATTGGCGCGGATCTGGACGCCAATCAATGGCGATCCGTACTCCGTCAGCTAGTCATGCTGGGCCTGGTCAAGGTTGACCACGAGCGTTTCAACACACTGCGGTTGACTGAGGCGAGCCGTGAAGTCCTGCGCGGCGAACGGCGACTAAGCCTGCGACGACAGGCCGCGCGGCCCGTTTCGAGGCGTGGCGAGCGTAGGGCTGTTGACCGGACGCGCGTCGCTGGAGCTGGCATGGTTGCTCTCGCCGGGGATGGCACGAACGGGGCAGCTGACGATGTAGCTAACGCGAATGCCATCGTGTTTGAAGCCTTGCGTGGCTGGCGCCGCGACGTCGCGAAAGAGCACGGCGTTCCGGCGTATACAATTTTCCACGACAGCACGCTGCACGAGCTTGCCGGCAGGTTGCCGCGCTCGCTTGATGAGCTGCGGAGCATTTCGGGGATCGGGGCTACGAAGCTAGAGCGTTATGGCACAGCCTTGCTGGATGTGATGCAGCGCGCAGGCCAATAAACTAGCCCGTCATTCGCCTGCAGCGGCTGGCCGTGTCGGCCCGCCGTGCGATTATCGCTCGCCTGCGGTCGCTGTGATTGTGCGCGGCTGCGCCCATCGTTACGATAACAACGTCGATGGCTGCCACACAGGCCGCGACATCTGTCGAGACCCTGAAATATCGCATGACAAACATCCCTACCTGCAAGCCGCCGGACCCCGACACCCACCGTCCGAAGTACCAGCCGCCGCCTGGCAGCTGCGACGCGCATTGCCATATATTCGGCCCAGGTGACCGATATCCGTACGCTCCCGATCGGACCTATACGCCACCTGATGCTCCGCTTTCCAGGTTCAAGGAGTTGCAATCGATTCTGGGCCTCGAGCGCGCGGTGCTCGTTAACGCGAGCTGCCACGGAACGGACAACACCGTCATTGTCGATGCCATCGCTCAAAGTGGCGGCCGTTACCGTGGCGTAGCCAACGCCGACGATTCGTTCACCGAGCGGATGTTCGAGGACCTCCACAGGTGCGGCTTGCGCGGCGTGCGGTTCAATTTCGTGAAGCACCTGGGCGGCGTGCCCGACATGGACGAGTTCCATCGCGTAATTGCCCGTATCAAGCCGCTCGGATGGCATGTTGACCTGCACTTCGACGCAGTCGATCTCGTCGCCTATGACGAGCTGCTGCACAAGCTTCCGGTGCCGTTCATCATCGATCACATGGGCAGGGTACCGACGAAGGCGGGCCTGGAGCAGGAACCGTTCCGACACCTCGTCAACCTCGCGCGCACCACTCCCACTTGCTGGGTGAAAATTTCCGGTGCTGAGCGGATCTCCAGCAATGGCCCTCCGTTCACGGACGCCGTGCCTTTTGCACAGGCGCTGATCGCTGCCGCGCCGGACCGGATTCTGTGGGGCACAGACTGGCCGCATCCCAATATCGCACGACACATGCCCAACGATGGCGACCTCGTGGATCTCGTACCGCTGTTTGCACCCGATCCGGCCATCCAGCGTAAGATTCTCATCGACAATCCGCACCGTCTGTATGGCTTTGGTGCGTGAGGCCTGCAGATATGACTACACCCGATCCGTTCGACGACATTCCGGGCACTACTCTCTTCGATGCACAGCGCTCCCGGCAGGGCTATCACCTCAACATGTTCTGCATGTCGCTGATGAAGGCTGAGAACCGTGCGGCCTTCAAGGCCGATGAGGCTGCCTACCTGCAGAAATTTCCCATGACCCCGCAGCAGCGCGATGCCGTTCTCAAGCGTGACTGGAACGCCATGATCGGGCTCGGTGGCAACATCTACTTTCTCGCCAAGCTGTTCTCGACCGATGGGCTGTCATTTCAGCACGTGGCAGCGCTGATGACGGGCTCGACCCAGGAGAAATACGCGCAGATGATGTTGGATGGCGGCCGTCCGGTCGATGGGAACCGCAGCAAATCGGAGTGGAAAGACCGTGGCTAAGTTAGTTGCAGGCGTCACCACGTCGCACGTGCCCGCTATCGGCGCCGCGCTGGATCTGGGAAAGGCCGATACCCCGTACTGGCAGCCGCTGTTCAAAGGCTACGAGCCGTCGAAGAAGTGGATCGCCGAGCAGAAGCCGGACGTCATCATCCTCGTCTACAACGACCATGCTTCCGCATTCTCGCTGGAGATCATTCCGACCTTCGCGCTCGGCTGCGCCGCGGAATTCCCGCCGGCCGACGAGGGCTGGGGCCCACGCAAAGTGCCGACCGTGAAGGGCCATCCGGAGCTCGCCTGGCACATCGCGCAGTCGGTGATCCTGGATGAGTTCGATCTCACCATCGTCAACAACATGGCGGTCGATCACGGGCTCACCGTGCCGATGTCGCTGCTGTTCGGTCAACCGCAGGAGTGGCCCTGTCAGGTCATCCCGCTCGCAGTGAACGTGGTGCAGTATCCGCCGCCTACCGGCAATCGCTGCTACAACTTCGGCAAGGCCATCCGCAAGGCGGTGGAGTCCTTCGACAAGGACCTGAAGGTGATGATTTTCGGCACGGGTGGCATGTCGCACCAGTTGCAGGGACCCCGCGCGGGGCTCATCAATCGCGAATGGGATACGGCCTTTCTCAACAATCTGGTCACGGATCCGCAGAAACTGGCCAGGATGCCGCACCTGGAGTATGTCCGCGAGGCCGGCTCCGAGGGGATTGAGCTCGTCATGTGGCTCATCATGCGCGGCGCCCTGGATGAGAAGGTGCGCGAGGTCTACAGGTTCTACCATGTGCCTGCTTCAAACACCGCGGTGGGGCACATCATTCTCGAGAACGACCGATGACCAGGATTCGAACATGAAGATAGCGTTGGCAGGCCAAGGCGCCTTCGGGGTCAAGCACCTGGAGGCGGTGAGCAGGATCGACGGAATCCAGGTCGCAACGCTGGCCGGCGGTAATGCCGAACAGACGGCGGAAGTGGCCGCGAAATTCAACATCCCGCATTGGACCACTGACCTGGCCGAGAGCCTGGTCCAACCCGGCGTCGAGGCCGTCATCCTGGCCACCCCGACGCAGATGCACGCAAAGCAGGCCGAGCAGTGCATGCGCGCAGGCAAGCACGTGATGGTGGAGATTCCCATCGCGGACAACCTGGCCGACGCGCAGCGGCTGCTGCAGGTCCAGAAGGAAACCGGCGTGATTGCCATGGGCGGTCACACCCGCCGGTTCAATCCCAGTCACCAATGGATCCACAAGCGCATCCAGTCCGGCGAGCTGAAGATTCAGCAGATGGATGTGCAGACGTATTTCTTCCGGCGCACCAACACGAATGCGCTCGGCAAGCCGCGCAGCTGGACCGATCATCTGTTGTGGCATCACGCCTGCCACACGGTGGATCTCTTCCAGTATCAAACCGGCGAGACCGCCTCGCAGGCCTGCGCGCTGCAGGGCCCGAAACACCCGCAGCTCGGCATTGCGATGGACATGAGCATCGGCCTCAAAGTCCCGGGCGGGGCGCTCTGTACGTTGTCCCTGTCATTCAACAACAACGGTCCGCTGGGGACGTTCTTCCGCTATATATGCGATAACGGCACGTATATCGCCAACTACGACAATCTGACGGACGGCAACCAGAACCCCATCGACGTCACCAAGGTCGATGTGTCGATGAACGGAATCGAGCTGCAGGACCGCGAGTTCTTCGCGGCGATCAGGCAGAAGCGCGAGCCGAATGCGAGCGTGGCGCAGGTGCTGCCGGCGATGCGGACTCTCGACCGGCTCGAGAAGATGCTCGAGCGCGGTTGAACGGCAGGAGCAGTGTCATGATCATCGACTGTCACGGCCACTACACCACGGCTCCGGCGGAGCTGCAGAGATTCCGGGACGCCCAGCTCGCGGGACTGAAGGATCCGGCGCTGGCGCCGCCGGTAACGAAGCTCAGCATCAGCGACGACCAGATCCGCGAGAGCCTGGAGAAGGCCCAGCTCAAGCTGCAGCGCGAGCGGGGCACGGATCTCACGATCTTCTCGCCACGGGCTTCGGCCATGGCGCATCACATCGGGTCCGAATCCACGAGCCTGAGCTGGTCGCGGGTCTGCAACGATCTGATTCAGCGCGTCTGCGCGTTGTATCCCGAGAATTTCGTTGGCGTGTGCCAGTTACCTCAGTCGCCGGGCGTCCCACCCGTCAACAGTGCCGCAGAGCTGGAGCGATGCGTGCGCGAGCTGGGGTTCATCGGGTGCAATCTGAATCCGGATCCGTCCGGCGGGCATTGGACGTCGCCGCCGCTGACCGACCGGCATTGGTATCCGTTGTACGAGAAGATGGTTGAGCTCGATGTGCCGGCGATGGTGCACGTCAGCTCTTCGTGCAACGCCAATTTCCACGCGACAGGGGCCCATTACATCAACGCCGACACCACGGCGTTCATGCAATTCCTCACCGCCGATCTGTTCAAGGACTTTCCGACTCTGCGCTTCATCATTCCCCACGGTGGCGGGGCCGTGCCGTTCCATTGGGGCCGTTATCGCGGTCTTGCGCAGGATCTGAAACGACCGCCCCTCGAAGAGCTGATGAAAAACAATGTGTTCTTCGACACGTGTGTGTATCACCAGCCGGGGATCAAGCTGCTGCTCGAGGTGGTGCCGATCGACAACATTTTGTTTGGATCGGAAATGGTCGGGGCGGTCAGGGGCATTGATCCCCGCACGGGCCATAACTACGACGACACCAAGCGCTACATCGATGCGTTGCCGCTAAGCGCGGAAGACAGGACAAAGGTGTTCGAGGGTAATGCCCGAAAGGTATATCCAAGACTGGTGCGCCAGCCCGTAACCGGCGCCAGGCGCTAACCGACCCCAGGCGCCGACCGCCTAATTCCCCTCCCATATCGACGCGGGCACGAACGCCTCGCCCGCCATGATCTTGCGCGCCGTACGCAGTAGCGCGGCTCGTTCGACCTTAACGGCGCTGCCGTTCGTCTCGACGTCCATTTCCACAGTGAAGAAACCGGTGGGGTGTTCGACGTCGATGCGACGAGAGCGACCGGTAGCTCCCACGCGCGCGATTTTGCCAGTCACCGATCCGGGTACTACGCATGCGGTCGCGACGCTCACCGCGCCGAAAACGCCGATGGCCTTGTGAACCGTGTGCGGGATGAAATTGCGCGTATCAATGGCGCCGCCACTTCTCGGCGCCGACGCCAAACACATTTTCGGTACCGTCTTGCGCGTGACATCCCCGAGGTTCATGCGTCGCCCGGCTTCAAGCCGGATCGCTTCGACGCGCGCCTTGAGCTCCTTGTCCGCTTCCAACTCAGCGGGGGATTCTGCGCCGGTCTTGCCCAGGTCGGACGCGCGCATAACAACTACCGGCATGCCGTTGTCGATCAGCGTTGCCTCCACGCCTTCAATGACGTCAATCGCATTCCCCGTAGGCAGTAGTGCCCCACAACTTGAGCCCGCTATGTCGAGGAAGTCGAGGAGGACGGGCGCCGCAGTTCCAGGTACACCGTCAATGGAAGCATCACCGTTGTACTGCACCTGACCGTCCGGTGTTTGAATCTCAGCGACGGCGATGCTTTGCGTATTGACCATGTGGATGCGGACGCGGGTGCGCTCGCCGGTAATGGCGACGAGGCCATTTTCGATGGCGAAGGGCGCGACACCTGCGAGCATGTTGCCGCAGTTCTGTGACCCATCGACTCGTGGCTCGTTTACAACCACCTGCAGAAACAGGTAGTCGACATCGGCATCGGGCCGCGTTGACGGCCCGATCACGGCCACCTTGCTGGTGAGGCTGTCCGCACCGCCGAGTCCATCAATCTGCCGAATGTCCGGTGATCCCATGATGGAGAGCAGCACTCGGTCGCGCACAGTTGTGGACGATGGCAGGCTGCTCGCGAGGAAGAACGGCCCTTTGGACGTTCCGCCTCGCATCAGAGTGCAAGGGACAGGGGTCAGTCGGGCGCTTGTCATGTTCGAGTGTCAGCGGTATTCGAGACCCAGGGCGGCCAGTTTCTCCCGGAACTTGTACAGGTCGAGCCCGAGTTCCCCCGCGGCGAGACGCTTGCGTTTCTCTTCTTCGTTGGCAACGCGCTCTGTAGCCGCCGCCGCTACCTTCACAGCATCACCACGGTTGACCGCGACGACGCCGTCATCGTCGGCGACGATGACATCTCCTGGCTCGACACGCTGTCCTGCACAGATGATAGGTATGTTGACCGAGCCCAGGCTGGCTTTCACTGTCCCTTGTGCCCAGATGTTCTTGGCCCATACAGGGAATCGCATCTCGGTCAGCGTGGCGACATCGCGCACCCCTGCATCGATGACGAGCGCGACGACGCCACGCGCTTTCAAAGACGTCGCCAAGAGGTCGCCGAAGTAGCCGTCGGAACAGGGCGAGCTCGGCGCAACGACCAGTACGTCACCTGGACGACACACTTCGACCGCGACATGAATCATCCAGTTATCACCTGGCGGCACCAGGACCGTTACTGCCGGACCGGCGAGCGACGTTCCGGAGTAAATTGGTCGCATATAGGGGGCCAAAAGCCCAGTCCGCCCTTGGGCTTCATGAACGGTTGCAACGCCATGTTTCCCCAGCGTCTGAACGGCGGTGGGGTCCGGGCGAGAAATCTCGCGAATGACGACGTTCTTGCTAATGACTTCGCTCCGATGTGCGCCGCTTCAGTACAGTTTGATTATATCGAGGGCCAGTCCTCCTGACCAAAAGGCGTGCGGCTAACGAACAGTGGAACTGTCGGTATCGCCCATGCGTTAATCGCTCTCCGACGCCCCTAAGGAGAATCCCGCATGGCCCGCCCGTTCTGGAAAGGCGCCATTTCGTTCGGACTCGTTTACATCCCTGTCGAACTGTACTCGGCGACGCACAGCGCGACGATCGACCTGGACTATCTCGACAAGCGCGACTTCTCGCCTGTTGGCTACCAGCGCTACAACAAGCGCACCGGCAAACTCGTCGACTGGAAAGACATCGTGCGCGGCTACCAGTACAAGAAGGGCCAATACGTCGCTCTGTCCGACGAGGACTTCCGCCGGGCCAATACCAAGGCCGCGCAGACAATCGAAATTTCGAGCTTCACCGACTCCACGAACATAACTCCGGAATACTACGACACTCCCTACTGGGTGGCGCCACAGAAGGGCGGCCAGAAGGTCTACGCGCTCCTGCGCGAGGCGTTGAAACGTACCGGCAAGGTCGCCATCGCAAATGTAGTCGTGCGTACCCGGCAGCATCTGGCTGTGCTGTTACCGGAAGACGATATTCTGGAGCTCAACACACTGCGCTTCCCCGATGAGATCCGCACGGCGGAGGATATGGGCGTGCAAGTGCCAGGGGCAAAGCAGGCCGGGCTGGCGCCGAGGGAGATCTCCATGGCTGAGAAGCTCATCGAGGAGATGACGGAGCCCTGGAAGCCGCAAAAGTACCGCGATACCTACCGCGAAGATCTGATGAAGCGCATCAACGAGAAGGTTCGCAACAAGGAAACCCACACGTTGACCGCGCCGGAGGAAGCACCGAAGCCGCGCAAGACCGCGGAAATCATCGATCTCATGGCCGTGCTGAAGCAGAGCCTGGAGAAAGGGGGCAGGGGCGGCCACGCCCGCAAGACCGCGCGTCGTGCGAATGCCCGTGACGGCAAAAGGAAAGCCGCCCGGGGGTAAGTGAGTCCTTCGGCCGCGCCTACCCGTAACTCGGCAAAAGAAAGCTGGCCAGGTCCTGTACCGTCGGAGTGCGAATCACCTCCGCTGTCGCCTCGATGTCCTCCGCCAACAGCCGGTCCTGTGTCGCGAAGGGGATTCGCCCGCGCAGCGCGGCGTGCGCCTGCTGAAGCGAGCCCGAAGTCTGCAACGGCTTGCGGAAGTCGATTCCTTGGGCGGCCGCCAGGAACTCGATGGCGATGATGTTAATCAGGTTGGCGGTCATGGTGAGCAGGCGCCGCGCACCGTGGGTCGCCATGCTGACATGATCCTCCTGGTTCGCGGAAGTTGGAATGCTGTCGACGCTGGCGGGATGGCACAGCATGCGGTTTTCCGCCACCAGCGCGGCGGCGGTCACCTGCGCCATCATGAAGCCGGAGTTCACGCCGCTGTCGAGCGCCAGGAAGGCCGGCAGGCCGCTCATTTTCGGATCGACCAGAAGTGAGATCCGACGCTCGGCAATGGAGCCGATTTCCGCGCAGGCGAGCGCCAGGATGTCGGCCGCAAAGGCCACCGGCTCCGCGTGGAAGTTGCCACCCGACAGGACCTCGGCCGTGGCGGCAAAGATGAGCGGGTTGTCGGTGACCGAGTTGGCCTCGGTCAGCAGCGTCTCGGCGCTCTGCGTAATCAGGTCGAGACAGGCGCCCATGACCTGCGGTTGGCAGCGCAGGGAGTACGGATCCTGCACACGTTCGCAGGTCCGATGTGATTCGCGGATCTCGCTGCCCGCCAGCAGCTCGCGATACACCTGCGAGACCTGTGCCTGTCCGGGATGCCCACGGAGGGCATGAATCCGCGGGTCAAAAGGCACATCGCTTCCCTGCAAGGCATCGAGGGACATGGAGCCGCTCACCATCGCCGCTGCAAACGCGTCTTCCAGCTCGAAGAGCGCGGCGAGCGCCAACGCAGTGGAGACCTGGGTGCCATTCAGCAGCGCGAGGCCTTCTTTCGGACCCAACTCGAGCGGCGTCATGCCCTCCTGAGCGAGCGCCTCGGCGGCAGGCCTGACCTCGCCATGCCGACGGATTTTCCCAAGACCGAGCACCACCAGTGACATATGAGCGAGCGGCGCGAGGTCTCCGGAGGCTCCCACCGATCCCTGGGCCGGGACGCAAGGGTTGAGCCCCGAGTTGATCAGCTTCTCCAGGAACCGCACGAGCCCTTCACTGACTCCGGAGAACCCCTGCAGCAGGCTCGCGAGTTTGAGCACCATCACCAGCCGCACGATGGAGTCATCGAGCAGCGGTCCAACACCGGCGCTGTGCGACAGGATGATGTTCTTCTGCAGAAGAGTGCGCTGGCTCGCAGGAATCCGGGTCTGGGCGAGCAGCCCGAATCCCGTGTTGATTCCGTAGGCGGCTGCCTCGCCGGCTGCGAGCTTGGCTGTCGCCGTATGAGACTCGCGAACTGCCCGAAGCGCGCGCTCGTGGATTCTCACCGGCAGCGGCTCGCTGTAGAGGCGCCGCAACTGGTTGAGAGTGAGGGGGCTCGCGCCGAGTTCGAGTTCGGTTGTCATAGAGTGACTCTGCCGGCGCGCACGACGCTGCGGCGTGGGTTGAAACCAATCCAGTAGCTCAGCTCTTCGATCGAGCGGATGTTCCAGATCACAAAGTCGGCCGCCTTGCCCGGCGCAAGCGTGCCACGCGCAGCCTGTTCTGCGAGCGCATGGGCGGCGTTGCGTGTCACACCGGCAAGCGCCTCATCCGCCGTCAGGCCGAACAGCCGGGTGGCCATGCTCATTGCCAGCAGCAGCGAAGTACCTGGCGCGGAACCGGGATTGCAGTCGCTTGCAATCGCAATCCGCGTCCGCGCGGCGCGCAATGCCTGAACCGGCGGCTTGCGGCCCTCTGCAAGGCAATAGAAAGCAACCGGCAGCAGTACGGCGACCGTACCTGCTGCAGTCAGCGCCGCTGCATCTTCCGCCGTGGCGTACTCCAGGTGATCGCACGAGAGCGCCCGGTAGCGTGCGGCCATTTGGCTGCCACCGAGGTTCGACAGCTGCTCAGCATGCATCTTGACAGGCAGACCCAGGCCCTGCGCCGCCTCGAACACACGTTCCGACTGCGCCAGGTTGAAACCAATGGACTCACAGAACACATCGATGGCGTCGACCAGCTTTTCCCCGTGCAACCGGGGAAGCCAATCCTCACAAACAACTTGTATGTAGTCGTCCGCCCGCTCTTTGTATTCCGGCGGTAGTGTGTGGGCGGCGAGCAGCGTGGTCTTTACGGTCACGGGAAACGCACGTTGCAACGCGCGGCCCACGCGCAGCATTTTCTCTTCGTCAACCAGTGTCAGTCCGTACCCTGACTTGATTTCGATTGCAGTAACGCCTTCCGCCAACAATGCCTGCAGGCGCGGCACGCTCTCGTCGAAGAGCTGTTGTTCGGATGCGGCGCGCACCGCGCGCATGGTGGATAGAATCCCACCGCCAGCGCGAGCGATCTCGGCGTAAGTACGACCCTTGAGTCGCTCCGCGTATTCCGTCGCACGAGTGCCCGCAAACACGAGGTGTGTGTGGCAGTCGATGAGACCTGGAGTGATCCAGGCGCCATTCAGGTCCCGTACTTCGGCAGGCGCCCGAAACTCCGGCAGCGCGCTCTCGTCGCCCACCCATTCGATGCGGCCGCCGCGTGTCAGCAACGCTCCCCGCTCGAACACCGTCATCGAGTCGTCGCAGGTTGCGACATGGCCGTTGCGCCACAGTGTCAATGCCTCGGCCATTCGGTCATTCACCCAGGAATGGCAGGTTGAGCCCGTTCTCGCGGGCACACTGAACTGCGATTTCGTACCCCGCGTCCGCATGCCGCATGACTCCGGTAGCCGGATCGTTCCACAACACCCGCTTTATCCGCGCAGCAGCGGCCTGCGTTCCGTCGCAAACGATGACCACGCCGGCATGTTGGGAATACCCCATCCCGACGCCGCCGCCATGATGGATGGACACCCAACTCGCACCGCTGGCGGTGTTGAGAAGGGCGTTCAGAAGGGGCCAGTCGGCCACCGCGTCCGAGCCATCGAGCATCGCTTCCGTTTCGCGATTTGGGCTGGCTACCGACCCCGAGTCCAGGTGGTCGCGCCCGATGACGATCGGCGCGCGCAACTCTCCCCTGGCCACCATCTCATTGAACGCCAACCCCAGCCTGTGCCGGTCGCCGAGTCCCACCCAGCAGATGCGGGCCGGCAACCCCTGGAACTGGATGCGCTCGCGCGCCATGTCCATCCAGTTGTGCAGGTGAGCATCGTTGGGCAGCAGCTCTTTCACTTTTGCATCCGTGCGGTAGATGTCTTCCGGGTCTCCCGAGAGTGCGGCCCACCGAAACGGTCCGACGCCGCGGCAGAAGAGGGGCCGGATGTACGCCGGCACGAATCCAGGGAAAGCGAATGCATCTTTGACGCCTTCGTCGAAGGCGACCTGGCGCAGGTTGTTTCCATAGTCAAACACAGGAATCCCCATGCGTTTGAATTCCAGCATCGCCTCAACATGTCGGGCCATGGAAGCACGCGCCTCCGTAGCTACCTGCTTCGGATCCCGTGCGCGCAGCTCGTCCCATTTCGCCAAGGTCCAGCCCGCGGGGAGATATCCGTTGACCGGGTCGTGTGCCGAGGTCTGGTCAGTCACCGCATCGGGCTTGATGCCTCGCTGCAGAAGCTGCGGCAGTACTTCGCACGCATTGCCCAGCAGCCCCACGGACACAGGCTGACCCTTGCGGTGCGAGTCCTCCAGGATTTTCAGGGCCTCATCCAGGTTTGCGGCTTCCACATCCAGGTAACGGGTCTGCAGCCGCTTGGCAATTCGCTCTGGCCGGCACTCGACTGCCAGCATCGAAGCGCCGGCCATGGTCGCGGCGAGGGGCTGGGCACCTCCCATCCCGCCGAGACCCGCCGTCAGGATCCACTTGCCGGCGAGTTTGCCGCCGAAGTGCTGCCGGCCCATTTCGACGAAGGTTTCGTAGGTGCCCTGGACGATTCCCTGGCTCCCGATATAAATCCAGGAGCCCGCGGTCATCTGGCCGTACATCATCAACCCCTTCTTATCCAGGGCGTTGAAGTGATCCCAGTCCGCCCAACGTGCCACGAGGTTGGAATTGGCGATCAGCACCCGCGGGGCGTCCGCGTGCGTGCGGAACACACCCACCGGCTTACCGGACTGGATCAGCAGCGTTTCGTCCTCACCCAGCGAGCGAAGAGCCGCGATGATCTGCTCGAAAGCCTTCCAGTTGCGTGCAGCCTTGCCGATGCCGCCGTAGACGACCAGTTCCTCGGGTCGCTCGGCTACTTCCGGATCGAGGTTGTTCAACAACATTCGCAACGCCGCTTCCGAAATCCAATTACGGCAGCTCAATGCCGTACCGCGGGGCGCGCGCAGGGGTGAGCGGACGTGGGTGTCGGTCATTGTTTTATACCTGTATAGACAAGCTAGCCCTGAAAAGCCCCGGTCAACTCGTAGCGCGAGCCGGGATGATAGAGATCGGCCACGGTGGCGATTCGCCCACCCGCCCAGGTGCGCCGCCTGATGAGCAGGCACGCATCGGAAGCGTCGAGTTTCAACATCCGACGTATACGGCCGTCAGGAATGACGGCCCGGACCGTGTGCTCTGCGCGCTGCAACGGAGCGGCCTGCATGAGGAATTCATGCGGTGTAATACGGGTGAAATCATTCCGCAAGTAGCCCGACACGACCGTCGGATTTACGTAGCGATCCTCGACCTGCAGTGGCACTCCGCCCTCGAAGTGGATCAGCAGCGAGTGATCCAGTCGCGCGCCGGCCGAAACGCCGCAGCGCTCGCCTATTTCGCGGGAAGCGCTGATAGCGCCCACGAAGACGATCTTGGCCTCGTATTCATGCCCACGGGAGCGGATCTCATCGGCAATGTTTCGGACCTCGAGCGGATGTGAGTGCACGCGCTGTTCGGCGACGAAGGTACCGACCCCGGCTACGCGCACCACCACACCGTCAGCGGCCAGCTCGCGCAGGGCGCGATTGGCCGTCATGCGAGCCACTTCCAACTCCCGGACCAGCTCGTTCTCGGAAGGCACGCGCGCGCCCGCACGCAGGGCGCCGCCCGAGATCTGCTGCAAAATGTACCGCTTTACCTGGAGGTAACGGGGGCTTGTTGGGGGTGGCTGCGGCATGAAGCGGACTTGACGATGAACTGCGGGTAAGGGTACCTGTCTATACAGGCTTGATCCAGAGGGTGGCACCCGTGCCATAACAAAAACCGTCCGGGCTGTTTCGTTACCTGCCGGCTTTGGGTAGAATGCGCGCCCCCGCGGGCTCGGCCGTGGGGAGCGGGCGGTGCAACGGCCGTCCGTGGCAGCTTTCGAAGAGCCCCCCGAGGGGCTTTTTTTATTGGTCTTCCGGGCGGGGATCAACGATTTAGTGCCGGCCAGGCATGGTCGGGTGGGTGGGCCGTCTGGCCCATTTTTGTTTGTAGCGGCGGGTAGTTGCGATGACGGTGACCTTGCGAGAGCGGCTCATCGGCCTCATTGAGCCAGTGCTCGTTCGACTGGGCTATGAGCTGGTCGAGCTCGAGTACGCCGCAGGGCGCTCACAGGCTGTGGTGCGCCTCTTCATCGATCAGCCTGAAGGGATCACGGTGGAGGACTGCGAGCGAGTAAGCCGCGAGGTCGCGGCGCTCCTCGATGTCGATGACCCGATTCCGACCGCGTACACGCTGGAGGTGTCCTCGCCGGGATTTGACCGGGTATTGCGCACCGCAGCGCATTTCGAGCGGTTCGTGGGCTCGCGGGTGTTCGTCGAGCTCAAGGTGCCGCGTGCCGGGCGGAAGCGGTACACGGGGATGCTCCAGGCGGTGAACGCAACGGGGATCGAGCTAGAGGTGGATAAGCAGAAGGTCGAAGTACCTTTTGATGAGATAGGTAAAGCGAGGCTAGCGGGGTGATCGAGTGAACAAGGAAATTTTGATGGTGGTCGATGCCGTCTCGAACGAGAAAGGCGTCGATAAAGAAGTCATCTTCGAGGCTCTCGAAGCCGCCCTCGCGTCCGCCACTCGCAAGAAACACGGGGAAGAGTGGGATGTGCGTGTCTCGATCGACCGCAAGAGCGGGGATTACGAGACTTTCCGGCGCTGGAAGATTTTCGCCGATGACTCCAAGGAGCTGGAGGTCCCGGAGCGCGAGCTGCGCCTGGATGACGGCCACGACATTGACCCTGCAGTGGAAATCGGCGGCTTCGTCGAGCAGCCCATGGAGTCGGTGGCGTTCGGGCGTATTGCCGCACAGCAGGCAAAGCAGGTCATTGTCCAAAAAGTCCGCGAAGCCGAGCGGGCCCAGGTTGTCGATGCCTACCACGACCGCGTGGGGCAGCTCGTCAGCGGCGTCGTCAAGCGCGTGGACCGAAACGGCATCTACGTCGATCTCGGCAGCAATGCCGAGGGCTTTATCCCGCGGACCGACATGATTCCCCGTGAGCAGGTGAAGCCGCAGGACCGCATCAAGGCCTTCCTCAAGGAAGTGCGCTCCGAGCCGCGCGGGCCGCAGCTGTTTTTGACCCGTACGGCGCCCGAATTCCTGATCGAGCTGTTCAAGCTCGAAGTGCCTGAAGTGGGCCAGGGATTGATCCAGATTCTCGGCGCGGCCCGTGATGCCGGCGTCCGCGCGAAAATCGCGGTACGCAGCAACGATCCGCGCATCGACCCGGTCGGCGCGTGTGTGGGCATGAGAGGTTCGCGGGTCCAGGCAGTATCCAATGAGATCGCCGGAGAGCGCGTGGACATCATCCCGCACGACGAGAACGCGGCTCAGTTCGTGATCAACGCAATGTCACCGGCCGAGGTTATGTCCATCGTCGTGGACGAGGATTCGCACAGCATGGACATCGCGGTTTCGGAGGAAAAGCTGTCGCAGGCCATCGGCCGCGGCGGTCAGAACATCCGCCTGGCGAGCCAGCTCACCGGGTGGGATCTGAACGTGATGACTGAGTCCGACGCCGAGGCCAAGAGCGAAACCGAGTCGAAGACGCTCGTACAGAACTTCATGAAGCAACTGGATGTGGACGAGGACGTCGCGACGATCCTCGCACAGGAGGGATTTTCGACGATCGAGGAGATCGCATACGTTCCGCAGGCCGAGCTCGCCGCGATCGACGAGTTTGACGAGAATATCGTGAAAGAGCTGCGCAATCGCGCACGCGACGTGCTGCTGACGCAGGCGATCGCGAGCGAGGAAAGCCTCGATCAGTCGATGCCGGCCGATGACCTGCTGCTGCTCGAGGGCATGAGCCCTGACCTCGCGCTCGCGCTGGCACGCCGAGGCGTGCGTACGCGCGAAGACCTCGCGGAGCAGTCGGTGGACGATCTGGCGGATATCGACGGGTTGCAGGCTGACGAAGCCGGCAAGCTCATCATGACGGCACGCGCCCATTGGTTCGAAGCGGGCCAATAGAGGATGCCTATGGCAGAAGTAACAGTTTCCCAATTCGCGGAAGTTCTCAAGGTCCCCGTTGACCGGCTGCTGGTGCAGCTCGATCAGGCAGGTATCAAAGTGGACGGACCCGACGATCGCATCAGTGATGATGCGAAGCTCGAGTTGCTGACGCACCTACGGCGCAGCCACGGTAGTGGCGACGACGGGGACGCGGCGCCTCGCAAGATCACACTCAAGCGCAAGACGCAGCAAGAACTCAAGCTGGCTAGCGCGCAGGGTCGTGCGCGCACAGTTAACGTCGAGGTGCGCCGTCAGCGCACGTACATCAAGCGCGATGTTCTCGAAGAGCAGGCTCGTCAACAACAGGACGAGATCGACGCCAAGCGGCGAGAGATCGAAGAAGCGGCCCGTCGCGAGTCCGAGCGTGTTGAGAATGAGCGCCGCGAGCGCGAACGGCTTGAAACCGAGAATCTTCGGCGTGCCGAAGAAGAGCAAGCGCGGAAGAAGGCGGCAGAAGAAGCTCGTCGCGTTGCCGAGCAGCGTGCGCGCGAAGAAGCTGAGCGTCGTGAGCGCGAGCGCGAGGAGCAGGCGCAAGCCCAGTTGAAGCGCGCGGCTGATCCCGCCGCGGCTCGCAAGGGTGCCCCAGCGAGTACTCCGGCGGCAGCGCCGGCTGAGCCGGCGGCGCCCCCGGTGCCACCGGTACCAGCTGCGCCAGCATTTGTCCCGCGCATCGTCTCGACGGGGCGCGTGCAATCGCATCCGCGGCCACAGCCGAGGGCCCAGGAACCTCAGCAGAAGGCTGCGCAGTCTACTCAGAGGGGTCCGCAATCTCAGCAGAAGGCTCCCCAATCTCAGCAGAAGGCTCCGCCAGCAGCAGCAGCATCAGCAGCGCCGCCGCCGGCAGCTCCTCCTGCCGCAGCGGACGGTGCGACTCGTTATGGACGTCAGGAGCTCCACGTCGCTGGCGACGTCAGCTCACGCTACAAGAAGAAGCGTCGTACCAAGTCGCGTCCGACATCTCCAGGACCGGAGGGTCGGCACGCGTTTGAAATGCCGACCGCACCGGTTGTTCGCGAAGTCGGCATAGGCGAGACGGTCACTGTCTCCGAACTTGCGCAAAAAATGGCCGTCAAGGCCAACGAAGTCATCAAGGTCCTGATGAATATCGGTGTCATGGCCACCATCAATCAGCCGCTCGATCGCGACACCGCGGTCCTGGTCGTCGAGGAGATGGGACACACGCCGAAGGTGCTGAAGGAAAACCAGATCGAAGAGGATCTGCAGGGTGTGGCCGGTCAAGACGTCGAGGCCGGAGCGGAGCCGCGTCCGCCGGTTGTCACCGTCATGGGTCACGTCGACCACGGCAAGACCTCACTGCTCGACTACATCCGCAGCACGAAGGTTGCGGCGGGCGAAGCGGGCGGTATTACCCAACACATCGGCGCGTATCATGTCCAGACGCCAAAGGGCGGGATCACTTTCCTCGATACGCCCGGTCACGCTGCGTTTACAGCGATGCGGGCGCGCGGTGCGAAGGCTACTGACGTAGTGGTGCTGGTCGTTGCCGCCGACGACGGTGCAATGCCGCAGACGGTCGAAGCAATTCAACATGCTCGCGCGGCAGGGGTGCCAATCGTCGTTGCCGTGAACAAGATCGACAAGACCGATGCCGATCCGGACAAGGTTCGTACCGAGCTGTCGAAGCACGATGTGATCCCGGAAGAGTGGGGCGGTCAGACCATCTTCGTAAACGTGTCCGCGCGCACGGGCGCCGGCATCGATGCGCTGCTGGATGCCATCCTGCTGCAGGCTGAAATCCTGGAGCTGCGTGCGCCGCGCGATGGCCTTGCTTCGGGCATCGTCATCGAGTCGAGTGTGGAGAAAGGCCGCGGCGCCGTTGCAACGGTGCTGGTCAAGAAGGGCACTCTGCGCATGGGCGATCCGATCCTCGCAGGGTCGGAGTTCGGCCGCGTACGCGCCATGTTCGATGAGACTGGTGCGGCGGTGCAGGAAGCTGCGCCGTCCATGCCGGTGGTCGTACTTGGCTTGGCGAGCCCGCCCAATGCGGGTGACGATCTTCTCGTGGTCGAGAGTGAGCGCAAGGCGCGTGAGGTTGCTCTGTATCGTCAGGGCAAGTTCCGCGATGTGAAGCTCGCACGGCAGGCCCCGCGCAGCGAGGACGTGTTCGCGCAGATGGGAGAAGAGAAGGCCGGTGTCGTCTCAGTTCTCATCAAGGCTGACGTCCAGGGCAGCGCCGAAGCACTGCGTGAGTCGCTGGATAAGCTGTCCACGCCTGAGGTGCAGGTAAGGGTACTGGGAAGTACGCTGGGCGGCATCACCGTATCCGACGTGCAACTCGCTGCGGCTTCTAAGGCGTTGATCATTGGTTTCAACGTGCGCGCCGATGCCGGCGCACGCGATGCGATCAAGGACACCGGCGTCGAGGTGCGGTACTACAGCATCATTTACGAAGCCATCGATGACGTCCGGCAGATGATGTCCGGCATGTTGAAGCCGGAGATCAAGGAAACCATCGTCGGCGTTGCGCAGGTGCGGGAAGTGTTCCGCTCCAGCAAGTTCGGCGTGGTTGCCGGCTGTCTCGTGACCGAGGGTCTCGTGAAGCGCAACAACCCGATTCGCGTGCTACGTGACAACGTGGTGATCTTCGAAGGAGCCCTGGAGTCACTGCGGCGTTTCAAGGATGAAGCGGGTGAAGTTCGTGCAGGCACCGAGTGCGGTATCGGCGTGAAGAACTACCAGGACGTGCGCGTAGGCGACCAGATCGAGTGTTACTCGAGGGTCGAAGTAGCGCGAACCTTGCAGTAACCAGGTGGCAGAAGCTCAAAGAAAGAGACGCATCGAAGCCGAGATCCAGCGTGTGCTCTCGGAGGTTATTGCGCGCGAGGTGAAGGACCCACGCGTGGGCAATGTCACTATCACGGCGGTCAACGTCGCCGCGGATATGGGCACGGCCCGCGTGTACTTCACGCCGTTCGCATCGATCAATCCGCACGAGGAGGTTCGGATTGGCCTCACACATGCCGGCGGCTTCCTGCGTGGCGAAGTGGGGCGGCGGCTGCGCCTGCGGCATGCCCCGCGGCTTGAATTCATCTTCGACGACACCGCCGACAAGGCATCACGGTTGACCGGACTGATTGATCGAGCCGTTAAGGAAGATCGCGCGGGCCACGTTGCCGATTCGGACCCATCGAGTACGGACTCATCGAGCGAAGACGAGTCCGCGTGACGAGCGGCAGTCCCGATAATGGGATACTGCTCCTCGACAAGCCCGCCGGTCTGTCGTCAAACGCAGCTTTGCAGAAGACCCGGCGGATGCTCCGCGCCGACAAGGCTGGTCACGTCGGCAGCCTCGACCCCCTGGCTACCGGAATGCTCCCGATCTGCCTGGGTGAGGCCACCAAAATAGCGGGTGACATCCTGTCCGGGCGCAAGCTCTACCGGTTTACGGTCGCCCTGGGCTCACGAACAGCGACCGGGGATACCGAGGGTGCTGTGGTCGAGACAGCGGCTGTGCCGCCATTCGACGGTCCGCGCCTGGCCGAGGTGCTCAGGCTGTTTACTGGGTCTCAAACGCAAATTCCCCCCATGTACTCGGCCCTCAAGCGAGACGGCCAGCCTCTGTACAAGCTGGCACGCGCTGGAATCGAAGTTGAGCGGGCGGCGAGACCGATCGAGATTTTCACTCTCACCGTGCTGAAATCCGACCTGGAATTGGCCCATCTCGAACTAGAGGTACTGTGCTCCAAGGGAACATATGTCCGCACATTGGCGGAAGACATAGCCAAGGCGCTCGGGACGTGCGGTCACGTGCAGTCGCTGCGGCGCGTTTACGTGGAGCCTTTTGCCGATGCACCGATGGAGACTCTGGAATCGATTGCCAGTGCGCTGCAGGCGGGAACCCTGCCGGCCATCCTGCCGGCTGATGCGCCGTTACAACACATGGCTGCGGTAGCACTCGGCTCCCGAGAATCCGAAATGATCCGGCATGGCCAGCCGGTCATGGCCGGCGATTGCGGAACAGCAGGACGCGTGCGCCTTTATGACGCAGACGCAGCGTTTATCGGCATTGGAGAGTCAGACGGGGCGGGAAACGTCCGCCCCAAGCGGCTCTTCAATGATGCACGCTGATGGACGGATCCAGCAGCTGCAATGCGTCGCCCACGTTTGTCTGCCCTGTCCGCTGAACATCGTCCTGCGAGTAGGTCCGTCCGGGTGTAGCGGAGCACCCGTCGGGCTTCGCCGGCAGCCGGCTCGCGGTGGGCACGGAACAGGGTGGGGTGGTCGCGGCAGCCGCCGTGCGGGTGTCCGGCCGCGGCTGAGGGGTGGCGCTGCACCCAATGACAGATGCCGAGACTACGGCGTAGATGAGCAGGGTACGGAACATGGCGACTTTCCTCACTGTCAGCCGACTTTCCCACTATACCGAACTTGTGGCGAGGGCGCTCCACCGGGTAGAATTCCGCGCTTCCCAAAAGGGCTCACAAGACAAGTATTTAGGTGTTTGCGCAATGGCTTTAACAGTTGAGAAAAAAGGCGGAATCGTCGCGCAGTTTCGCCGTGACACGTCGGATACCGGCTCACCGGAAGTTCAGGTGGCGCTCCTGTCGGAGCGGATCAATGGACTGGGCGAGCACTTTACCGCACACAAGCGCGATCATTCCTCGCGGCGCGGGCTCGTGAAGCTCGTGAACCAACGCCGCAAGCTCCTCGATTACCTGAAATCGACCCAACCACAGAAGTACCAGGAGCTCGTTGAGCGACTGGGGCTTCGCCGCTGAAGCAGTCAGATGATTTCGCCACTTCCGGTGGCTGGGCAAGGGCCGCCGCACAACGCGAGCGGCCCTTGTTCTTTCGCCCACCCATTTCCAAATCGAGGATCGAAGCTTGAAGGCTGTTAGCAAGTCATTTCCGTACGGTCCCCACACCGTCACCATCGAGACCGGCGAGATGGCACGCCAGGCCGACGGGGCCGTAAAAGTTTCCATGGGGGATACCACCGTTCTCGTCACTGCTGTTGGCGAGCGTACGCCCCGGGCAGGACGCGATTTCTTTCCGCTGACTGTCAACTACGTCGAAAAGACATACGCGGCAGGCAGAATTCCGGGCGGCTTCTTCAAGCGTGAAGGCCGGCCCACCGAGAAAGAGACGCTCACTTCGCGTCTCATCGACCGTCCCATCCGGCCGTTGTTTCCGGATGATTTCTTCAACGACGTGCAGGTTGTTGCCACCGTACTGTCACTGGATCCCGAGATCGATTCGGACATTCCGGCGCTGATCGGTGCGTCCGCCGCGCTCGCCCTCTCCGGTATTCCTTTCAACGGCCCGATCGGCGCGGCGCGCGTCGGCTACAGGGAAGGCAAGTACCTGTTGAATCCCACCGCCAAGGACCTGTCCGAATCCGCGCTGCACCTGGTGGTCGCCGGTACGGAAAAAGCCGTGCTGATGGTGGAGTCGGAAGCCAAGGGGCTTTCGGAAGAAGTGATGTTGGGTTCTGTCGTGTTTGGACACGAACAGATGCAAGTCGCGATCCGGGCGATCAAGGAGCTGGCGGCCGAAGTCGGCAAGCCGCGCTGGGCATGGGAAGCGGCGGCGGACAACGCCGCTCTCGCCAGCGCCGTTGCACTCCACGCGCACGCCGCAATGGGTGAGGCTTATTCGATCAGCGAGAAGCAGCAACGCTATGCGCGGATTGCGGAAATCAAGGCACAGACGCTCGCAACGCTTTCGGCCGGCGACAGCCCGAAATACACCGCGGACCAGGTCGAGGGCGCACTCTCCAAGCTGGAAAGCAACATCGTTCGCCAGCGCATATTGAATGGCGAGCCGCGTATCGACGGACGCGACTTCAAGACCGTTCGCCCGATCACCACCAAAGTGGGTGTGCTGCCGCGTACTCACGGCTCTGCACTGTTCACACGTGGCGAAACCCAGGCGTTGGTCGTCACGACGCTCGGGACGACTCGTGATGCCCAGATCATCGACGGCCTGGCCGGTGAGCGCCGCGAGCCGTTCATGCTCCATTACAACTTCCCGCCGTTCTCGGTTGGCGAGACGGGAATGATGGGCTCGCCCAAGCGTCGTGAGATTGGTCACGGCAACCTTGCGCGCCGCGGCGTCAAGGCCGTGATGCCCGACATGGAGACGTTCCCCTACGTCATTCGCGTCGTGTCCGAGATTCTCGAATCCAACGGCTCGAGCTCCATGGCCAGTGTCTGTGGTACATCGATGTCACTGATGGACGCCGGCGTACCGATCAAGGCACCTGTTGCGGGTGTTGCGATGGGCCTGGTGCTCGAAGGCAGCCGTTTCAAGGTTCTCACCGACATCCTCGGTGACGAAGACCATCTCGGCGACATGGACTTCAAAGTCGCGGGAACTAAGGACGGCGTGACTGCGCTGCAGATGGACATCAAGGTCGAGGGCGTTACGCCAGAGATCATGAAGGTCGCGCTCGAGCAGGCCCGCGACGGGCGCCTGCACATCCTGGGTGAAATGAACAAGGTCATCCAGGAACCGCGCGGCAAGATGTCCGAATGGGCGCCGTCGATCATCACGTTGAAGATCGATCCCGAGAAGATCCGTGACGTCATCGGCAAGGGCGGCGCCGTGATCCGCCAGATCACGGAGGAGACCGGCACGACGATCGACATCGAGAACGATGGCACCGTCAAGATCGCCTCTGTCAGTGGTGCGGCCGGCCGCGAAGCGCAGCGACGCGTCGAGCTGATCACGGCGGACGTCGAAGTGGGTCGCGTCTATGAAGGCAAGGTGGCGCGGCTGATGGACTTCGGCGCGTTCGTAACCATTCTCCCGGGCCGCGACGGCCTGGTGCACATCTCGCAAATCTCCAACGAGCGGGTCGAGCGCGTCAGCGACAAGCTCAAGGAAGGGGATGTGATCAAGGTGAAGGTGCTGGAAGTGGATCGCCAAGGGCGCATCCGCTTGTCCATGCGGGACGTGGACGCCGCGTAAACGGCGTGTGGCGGTAGCGCTACCGCCTTCTCCCTCATCTGGAATGCGATGCCCCCGAGACCCCCAGGGGCATCGATTTCGACCAGCTTACTGCCGGCCCCGAAGATCGCAGGAGGGATAGACCACGTGCAGGTCGCCCCCCTAATCAGCCTCCCTGCCCGACCTCCCTGGCCTATCAGCATTCGAGGCTATTGCCCCTCGAGAGTCTCCACCTCGGATCGCCCGCGCGCCGCCGCATTCATCAGCGTGCGGTAGATCTCGTCTTGCACCGAACGCCAGCGCTGGTAATTGCGCTGCGCCAGGTGATTCACCGCATCCGCGGATTCGGCGTCGCCGACGCTCTTGATACGCTCTCGAGCGTCACGCTGCTGTCCCGCAAAGAGCTTGAGGCTCTGCTCGAGATAGCTTCCGATCATTCCCTGCATCGCACCGCCGTAGGAGCGGATGATCTGCGAGAGAAAGTCGCGGCTCATCAGGGGCTCGCCGCCATGTTCCTGCTCGGCGATGACCTGCAGCAGAATCGAGCGTGTAATGTCCTCCTGAGTTTTCTTATCCATCACCACGAAATCAATTCGATCGATGACCAACCTCCGGATGTCGGCAAGGGTGATGTACCGACTCTCAACTGTGTCGTACAACCTTCTGTTAGGGTACTTCTTGATCGTTCGCGGTTCGCTCATTCTCACAGCCCTCTGTGTGTGTTCAGGACGTTCCCAGTCCCAGGGCGTCAGGATCGGCGTGACTACCTACCTTAGTCCATATTGCGCGTTGGACCCAACTTTTTTGCACGCGCTGTGTCACAGGCCGTGACACAGCGCACGCCGGCGAACGCTTTCACACTCCAGTTGCGTGCAGCCCACTCCAGCAGGCGCGATGGTTTGTCATTTTCCAACTCGGGCGGAAGTCCCTGCCTGAGCAGACGCAGCACGGCTGTCAGGTAGGAACCTGCCAGTGCCGGCTCAACAGGCACGGAATGCCTGGATTTCCCCAGCTTTTCGTGGTTTTTCTCAACTACCAGGGGCAGGTGCGCGTAGCCCGTTGTCACAGTTCCGAGGGCCCTTTGCAGCGCAATTTGCCAACCCGTACTGGGGAGCAGGTCAGCGCCGCGTACCACTTGGGAGACGTGTTGCGCCTGGTCGTCGACCACCACAGCGAGTTGGTAGGCGATGATTTCGTCCTTGCGTTTGATCACAAAGTCGCCCAGCTCACGCTGTTCGAACCGGCAGGACCCTTGTATCCGATCGTCAAATAACACCACGGAATCGTCAGCGCAGCGGAAGCGGGTGGCGGTGGGAACGCCGCGTCGTGTTGGTCCCGCGCGGCAGGTTCCGGGGTAACCGGTGTCTTCCGTGCCACCCAACTCGCGGCGTGAGCAGCTGCACTCGAACGTGTGGCCGGCGGCCTGGAGTTGCTCCAGCGCCGCACGGTACAGGGGGATCCGGCGGCTCTGATATATGACTTCGCCATCCCAGTGGAGCCCGAAACCCTCCAGGGTGCGCAGGATGCGATCCGCACTGCCAGGTACGACGCGGGGAGTGTCGAGATCCTCGATCCGCAGCAGCCACTGGCCACCGTGGTGGCGGGCATCGAGGTAGCTTCCGACGGCTGCCAGAAGCGAGCCGAGGTGCAGATCACCCGTCGGGGAGGGGGCGAAGCGCCCTATGTAAAACCCTGTGTGCAGTAACGGGGCGCCTGCGAGCCCCCGCTCGCGGTCCCCGGGCACCGCGAGGGTTGGATCGGCAGGGGGCCGATCACCGGTAGCGGTCGTCTCGGTCGCCGTACTGACGTTCGCGCCGTTCCCGGCGCTCCTGGGCCTCGATGCTCAGGGTGGCTACCGGCCGCGCTTCCAGGCGCTTCACACCGATTTCCTCGCCTGTCTCGAGGCAATAGCCGTACGAGCCATCCTCGATCCGCTTCAGAGCTTCGTCGATCTTACGGATCAGCTTGCGCTCGCGGTCTCGCGTGCGCAGCTCGAGGCTGAATTCCTCTTCCTGGGTCGCTCTGTCGTTGGGATCGGGGAAGTTCGCCGCTTCGTCCTTCATGTGGGAGACAGTCCTGTCTACCTCGACCATGAGATCACGCTTCCAGCTTTCCAGAATCTGCCGGAAGTGTTCCAGCTGCGGCTTGCCCATGTAGAGCTCGCCGCGCTTGACGATGTAGGGCTGTACGTTGCGAGGCCCTGCAAGCAGGCTTCCAGGCTCTACGGAGTCGCCATCGTCGGCATCCGTCGCAGCTGCCTGAAGCACTGGGCTCGCACGCGGCGGTACCCCTATCTGAATAGAAGCCTGACTTGAAGCATTCGGCACCGGGTTCACAGGCGTCTCGGAGACCGGCTCTACAGCCTTTCGCATCTCGGTTGTTTCTTCCGTCGTGGGAGTGGATCGGTGCGGAACCGCCTTTTTAGGCGCAACCGCGCTCTGGCGCACATGTGCCGCCGCGACGACCTTGACGCGCTCGGCAGGCTTGCGGGCCACCGTGGGCTTATGGGCCGGTGGTCGGCTTGCCGCCTTTTTACCCTTCGCGGCCTTAGGCGCGGGTTTCTTGGCCGGCATTATCAGCTCCTAAAGAAGCCTCTGGCTCATAAAGGACGCGGGATTATACCGGCCAAGGCCTACGTGTCCATCGTGGATATCGTCTTATGTTTTTTCAGGGGAGCGTTACGGGCGCCGGGGGCTGCCAGGAGGCCTGTCGTCGCTCGACAACGACCGAGGTATAGATCCCCCCGCGGACGTTGAAGCGGGCCGTGAGGCGCAGGAAGCGCGGGTCCAGGGTGCGTGTCAGCCGGTCGGCGATCTCGTTCGTGACCGCTTCGTGAAAAGCGCCGCGATCCCTGAAGGACCAGATATACAACTTCAGGGATTTGAGCTCGACGCACAGCCGATCGGGGACATATTCGAGGTCGAGGGTCGCGAAGTCGGGCTGACCTGTTTTTGGACACAGGCAGGTGAATTCGGGAAGCTGCATCCGGATCGTGTAATCGCGCTCGGATGGATTGACGAACGTCTCGAGCTCATCTGAAGGTTTTGAAGGCATGCCACTTACTCTACACTACGCGCTCAATTTTCAAGCCACGCGAGAGAGTGTTCCTTAATGCGGCTGACCAAGATCAAGCTCGCCGGATTCAAATCCTTCGTAGATCCCACCCAAGTCAGCTTTCCCAGCAATCTCACCGGAGTCGTCGGCCCCAACGGGTGCGGCAAGTCGAATGTCATCGACGCCGTGCGCTGGGTGATGGGGGAGTTGTCGGCGAAGCATCTGCGTGGCGACAACATGGCGGACGTCGTGTTCAACGGATCGAGTGCGAGAAAGCCTGTAGGCACCGCCTCCGTCGAACTCGTGTTCGACAATTCTGACGGCAAGCTGGGTGGTCCGTACGCGAACTACAACGAGGTGTCGTTGAAGCGTCAGGTCTCACGCGACGGTTCTTCCGGCTATTTCATCAATGCATCGCGCTGCCGCCGCAAAGACATCACCAACCTCTTCCTGGGCACGGGCCTCGGATCGCGCAGTTATGCAATCATCGAGCAGGGGATGATCTCGCGCGTCATCGAGGCAAAGACCGACGACATGCGCGCGTTCATCGAGGAAGCCGCAGGGATTTCCCGATATAAAGAGCGGCGCAAGGAAACGGAAAGCCGTGTCGCGGACACGCGCGAAAACCTCGAGCGCCTGCAGGATCTGCGCGACGAAATTGAAAAGCAGATCAGGCACCTGCAGCGGCAAGCCGCGACGGCGCGGCGCTACCAGGCGTTCAAGGAGCAGGAGCGGCGCCTCACTGCCGAACTGCTTGCACTGAAGCTGCGCGATCTGGACAGCGGCGCCGAAGTGCACGACAGCGCGATGCGTGAGCGCGAGCTTGCGATGCAGGCGGCGCTCGCCGATCAGCGCGCAGCCGAGGCAGCGATCGAGAAACAGCGGACATTTCACACTGAGCAGAGCGATCGCGTATCGGCCGTTCAGGGTCGTTATTACGAGATAGGCGCGGACATATCGCGACTCGAGCAGACGATTCAGCACACGCGTGAGTTGCGCGAACGGCAGCGGACGGATCTGGCTCAAGCGCTTTCGACGCTCACCGATCTCGCATCGCACATCGAGCGCGACGAGCGTCAGTTGACGCAGCTGCGTGACGAGATTACCCGTCTCGCACCCGAGCTCGAAGGGGTGCAGCTTGCCGAAGGGGCAGCCGCCGAGGATCTGGACGCCGCCGAGCGGCAGTTGCAGGACTGGCAGCAACGCTGGGAACAGTTCAACAGCGCACTTGGCTCCGCGGGTCAAACCACCCAGGTGGAGCGGGCGCGCATCGAGCAGTTGGAAAATCAACTCCGGCGCCACACTGCGCAAGCTGACCGGCTCGCGCTCGAGCGCGATGCACTGGCCGCTCACGATTCGAGCGAGCAGCTCGCGCTTCTGACCGAGCAGGAATCCGGTGCGCGTGCCGCAAGCGACGAATTGGCGAAGACGCTCAAGGCCGCCTTGGAGCAGGTGCAATCGCTGCGCACGGAGCAGCTGTCTGCAGAGAAGAGTCTCGAGGCCGCTCGTGCGGAACGCGAGCGCGCTCGTGCGGAGCAGACTTCGCTGGAAGCACTGCAGAAAGCGGCTCTCACGCATGACGCGGGGAGTGCGACAGAATGGCTGGCAGGCGCTGGTCTCACCAAGAGTCCACGAGTTGCGCAAACCCTGGAAGTGCAGCCGGGCTGGGAGCGGGCGGTTGAGACTGCCCTGGGAGACTATCTCGAGGCTGTTTGCGTAGACGGCCTCGACACCGTGGCGGGCGCTCTGGAGAGTTTGTCCAAGGGGCGCGTATCGCTGGTCGAAGCGAATCAAGCAACAGATGATGAGGTGGGCCGCAGCGCGGCACTTGCCGAAGGGCGTGCCGCGCAGACGCTTGCAGCAAAGGTGAGCGGACCGGCTGCAGTCATTGCGTCCCTTGCCAATGTGTTCACTGCGGAAACACTGTCCGAGGCTTTACAGGCTCGAGGCTCGCTGGCGCCAGGCCAATCGATTATTGCGCGCAGCGGCGAATGGGTGGGCAGGGGCTGGCTGCGTATCAGCCGCGGCCCTGATCATCACGCAGGTGTGATCGAGCGCGAGCACCGTCTGAAGGGGTTGCGCGCAACTGTCGCTCTCACCGAAGAACGGGCAAACGAAGTCGAGGCTCATCTCGCAGCGGTCCGGGAATCTCTGGCCCAGGCTGAGTCCGAACGAGACCACGCGCAGTCCGGCATCCAGGCCACTCACCGCCGCCACGCCGAGTTGATGAGTCAACTCGAAGCCACGCGTGCCCGTGCGCAGGAATCCATGTTCCGCCGTGAAAGGCTGGAGGAGGAGGCTGCGGAGGTTGCGCAGGAGAAGGGAACCGCGGCGGACGCGCTAGCCCGGGCGAGCGCCGAATTGGATCGGGGCCTGTTCATGTTGAGCGAGCTCGATTCGCGCCGACACGAGCTCGAAGAGGAGCGCGAAGAGCGCCGGGAGGCGGTGGCGACGGCTCGCGGCCGTGCGCAAGGCGCTCAGGTTGCGGCCCGTGATCTGTTGATCCGGATCGAGTCGCGGCGCTCCACTGAGAGCTCGATGGCCGTCGGGGTCAATCGCATGATCGAGCAGCGCGCTCAGGCTGCGCGTCGGCGCGACGAATTGGAGGCGGAGCTCGCCAACGGTGATGACCCGATACTGCAGCTCGAGTCACGCCTGGATGATTCGCTGGCGCGGCGCCTGGAGGTCGAGTCTGATCTGGCGATCGCGCGCCGCTCGCTCGAAGATGCCGATAACGAGTTGCGTGGCCTGGACGAAAAGCGTCTGGTCGCCGAGCGCCTGGTGAATGAAGCGCGCGAGGCCATGGATGCGGCGCGGTCGGCTGCGCAGGAGACCCGGATCCGGCGCGAGGCCATCGCGGAGCAGTTCGCCGAAACGCATTTCGAGCTGACCGAGGTGCAACAGAACCTCACGGCCGATGCCAGCGTTCCCAATTGGGAGCATTCCCTCTCGCAGGTCCGCGCTGACCTCGAGAAACTGGGACAGGTGAACCTCGCGGCCATCGACGAGTTGAAGGAACAGACCGAGCGCAAGGAGTACCTGGACCGCCAGTTCGCGGATCTGACTTCGGCGCTGGACACGCTCGATGAGGCCATGCGCCGCATCGACAAAGAGACGCGCACCCGTTTCGAGGAGACGTTCGAAAAGGTAAACGCGGGGCTGAAGGAGAAGTTTCCGCGCCTGTTTGGTGGTGGACACGCCTATCTCGAGCTCGTGGGAGAGGACATTCTCAACGCCGGGGTGGCGGTGATGGCGCGGCCGCCCGGAAAGAAGAACAGCACCATTCACCTGTTGTCCGGTGGTGAGAAGGCGCTGACGGCGGTGGCGCTCGTATTTTCCATATTCGACCTCAATCCAGCGCCCTTTTGTCTGCTGGACGAGGTGGATGCACCACTGGACGAACACAACGTGGGCCGATTCTGCGATATCGTGAGAGAGATGTCCGCCCGGGTGCAATTCATCTTCATCACTCACAACAAGACGACGATGGAGCTCGCGTCTCAGCTCGTGGGTGTCACGATGAACGAGCCGGGCGTCTCGCGTCTCGTTGCCGTGGATGTCGACGAGGCACTGCGCCTCGCCGCTGTCTGATGTCTTACCGAGGGTATGGGTGATGCCCGAGCTGCGCTGGACGCTGCTTCTTATCGGGGTGCTGTTTATCGTCATCCTTGCCTGGTGGGAGCGGCGCAGGCCGCACCAGGCGTCGCGGCAGGCGCCCCACATCGGCGCGGAACCCAGGCCGCTCGTGAATAACGATCCGACCTGGGGGCCCGACATCGAGTCGGCGAATCCGAATCCGCGTGCCAATCCGCATGCGCTTCGGGAACCCGCCCTGATACTTCCGGAGATCCGCACCGAGGTCCGCGGGCGGGAGCCAACAGTTCCGCGTGAGCTTCCGGTCGTTGAGATCCCAGCCGGTTCGCCCATCGGATTGCGTGCTGATGACGATCGCGTCGAGGAAGCCATCGCTGCCGAAGAGGCAGCGGAGGCTGAGGAAGCGCTTGAAGAGGAGTTGGAAGGCGAGGAGTCGGCCGTCCCGGTCCTCGAGACCATGTCGGCTACCGAGAGCTTGTCGGCCACCGAACCTGCGAAGGCGCCGGAGCTTGCTTCCGAGCCGGTGCCGGTGCCGCCGCCGGTCCTGGCTACCGTGAAGCCTATTGTTGATTGGCCTCCCGAAGAGCAGCGCAAGCTGGTGTCGCTTCGTCTCGTGGCGCGGCCGCCCGAGCGCTTCCGGGGCAACCTGGTGCGTCAGGCGTTGGCTGCCGAGGGGTTCGTGCTCGGAGATCTCGACATCTTCCACAAGCCTGATGCGCAGAATCGCGCGGTGTTGAGTGCCGCGAGCCTGACGAAGCCAGGTACGTTCGACCTCGAAACCATGGATACGCAGCGCTACGTTGGGTTGAATCTGTTTGCCGTGCTGCCCGGGCCCAAAACGCCCCAGAAGGCATTCGAGGATCTGCTGGTCACCGCGCGGATGCTCAACGAGCGTCTCGAGGGCGCTTTGCAGGACGAGCGCGGCGGTCCTCTGACTCCGACCCGTATCCAAGCCCTCCGTGACGCTGTGGGGGCAGAGGCGAAGTCGTGAGACGTGACGCCGAAAGGCGTGTCGGCGAATTGCGGACAGAAATAGCACGTAACGACTATCGGTATTACGTGCTCGATGATCCGAAGCTGCCCGACGCCGAATACGACAAGTTGATGATCGAGCTGCGTGCGCTCGAAGCTCAATATCCTGATCTGATCACTCCCGACTCGCCGACGCAGCGAGTTTCCGGCGAGCCTGTTGCGGCCTTCGGCGTGGTCACCCACAAAGTGCCGATGTTGTCGCTCGACAATGCGTTTACGGACGAAGACCTGCTGGCGTTTGACCGGCGGATCCACGAGCGTCTGGGCACCGAGGCCGAAGCAGACCTCGCCACAAAAGAGCTGGTTAAAAAAGACCTTGAATACGTTGCGGAGCCCAAACTGGACGGGCTGGCGGTAACGGTGATTTACCGGGATGGAAAGCTGGAGCGCGCTGCCACTCGGGGTGACGGCGTGAAGGGGGAGGATGTCACTGCCAATGTCCGCACCATTCACAAGGTGCCGCATCAGTTGAAGGGTCACCCACCGCACGTCGTGGAAGTCCGCGGCGAGGTGTTCATGCCGATCAAGGGATTCGAGCGCATGAATCGACTGCTGCGCGAGCAGGGCGAAAAGGTCTACATCAATCCGCGCAACTCGGCCTCCGGCAGCCTGCGTCAGCTCGATCCGCGCATCACGGCAAAGCGGCCGCTCGACATGTTCTTCTATGCGCTGGGCACGGTCGAAGGCAACGGGCCGGCGGCCTCTGCAGGCACAGAGTTGCCCCGGACGCAGTGGGGATTGTTGAAAGCGTTCGAGCAGTGGGGTCTGCCGATCTGCCCCGATGCGAAGGTCGTCAAAGGCGCCGCCGGTTGTCTGGAGTACTTCCGCGAGATGGCCGGCAAGCGCAGCTCGCTCAGCTATCAGATCGATGGCGTCGTGTACAAGCTCAACAGCCGTCCCGACCAGGAACGGCTCGGCTTCGTGTCGCGAGCGCCTCGCTGGGCCACGGCTCACAAATTTCCCGCGGAAGAAGCGACGACGACCGTACAGAAGATCGAGTTTCAAGTCGGGCGGACCGGCGCGCTGACTCCGGTTGCCAGGCTCGAGCCGGTGTTTGTGGGCGGAGTTACTGTCAGCAACGTCACGCTGCACAACATCGACGAAGTGCGTCGGAAGGATGTGCGTGAAGGGGACACTGTCGTCGTTCGTCGCGCGGGCGATGTGATCCCGGAGGTCGTCCGGGTTGTCAAACACGTAGCCGAGGACGCACCTGCAGTCGAGTTGCCGAAACGTTGCCCCGTATGCAACTCGGAGGTTATCCAGGCCGAGGGCGAGGCGGTCGCCCGCTGCACTGGCGGATTCACATGCAGGGCGCAGCGCCAGGAGTCGCTCAGGCACTTTGCCGGGCGGCGCGCGATGGATATCGAAGGATTGGGTGACAAGATCATCGAGCAGCTCGTCGAGCAGGATCTGGTCAAGTCCCCTGCCGATCTGTACACACTGACTCCCGAGCAGCTGTCCGGGCTGGAACGGATGGGTGAGAAATCCGCTGCGAAACTCGTGCAAGCGATCGACAAGAGCCGGGACACGACCTTGCCGCGGTTCTTGTTTGCTCTGGGCATCCGTGATGTCGGCGAGGCCACGGCGCTTGCACTGGCGCAGCATTTCGGGACGCTGCAGAAGCTGCTTGCTGCGAGTGGCGATGAGATTCAACAGGTTCAGGATGTTGGACCTGTGGTGGCCGCGCATGTGGCCGCGTTCTTTGCATCTGCCGACCATCGGAAAGTGATTGCCCGGTTGCAGGAGGAGGGCCTCAAGTGGCCGGATGTTGCGCGGCCGAGCGTCGCTGGCCAACCCTTTGCAGGGATGACATTCGTGATCACGGGTACGTTGGATTCGATGAGCCGGGAAGATGCCCAGGAAGCGCTGATTGCCCTGGGCGCCAAGGTGTCAGGGAGTGTCTCGAGGAAGACCCGCTACGTCGTTGCCGGCGCGGATCCCGGCTCGAAGCTGAAAAAGGCCAACGAGCTCGGTGTCGAGGTACTCGACGAAGCGAAGTTTGTCGAGCTGCTCAAACCCTTTCGTTAACTACTTCGAGCTGTACCCGCGGCCATCGAGGCAAGCGACCATCGCCCGTCGATAGTCGGCTGAGTTGCCTGCGGCCTGCGACCCGCGAGTGGGATCGAACCCGCTCTGCGCTACGGCCCACTTGTGGCATTCGTAGCGATCAGTTGCCTGTTGTTCGTCACTCTGACCGCTCTTGGGGTAGGCGTAGACCTCTGCACTGCCGCTGCTACCGACGCTGCCGCCGGTGGAACCTGGTTCCGCGCTGTCGTAGTTGCCATCCGAGGATGCGCTGTCCTCGCCGTCAGCGGGTGGAGGATCGGTCACAACATAGCCGTTGGAGCCGTTATTCCACGTGTAGTACACATTGTTTGCGTAGTAGTAGGGAACTCCCCCCCACCAGTAAGTTGCATAAACCGCGGGGAGCGCGCCAAGGAACCACGGGTAGCTCCAGCCGTAATAGCAGCGAGGCCAGAAACCACCGTGCCAGTATCCGCCGCCCCAATAGCCGCGGTGGTAGCCGAAGCCTCCGCGACCCCAGCCGTACCCGTAGGCCGGGCGCCCGACATACGCTGAGCGGGCGGTATACCCCGGGCGACCGGCGTAACCATTGCGATACGCACTGACGGACGCGGCGGTCCCGCCGGCGTATCCACCGCGTAATCCTGAAGATGTCCCGCGAGGAGCGTAGTGCGGGCCTGCGCTGGCGGCGAAACCGCTAGCCGCGACCCCACGGCCGCCGACTATGGCGTGGCCACTGCTGAAACCCATTGGGCGGGCGCCGCTATAGGCTCCGCCAAATCCGCTGGCGCGGCTCCCGGCAAATCCACCGCCACCAAAGCCTCCGCGAGCGCCAGCAAACCCACCGCGGCCACCACCACCAAATCCACCGCCAAAGCTCCCGCCGTGGCCTCCACCACCACCGCCGCCGTGACCGCCGCCACTCATCGATGCGTGGCCACCGCCACCTCCGCCACCACCACCGTGTCCGCCCCCACCGTGCTGAGCGAAGGCCGGGGTACCCGCGACCGATAGCGCCGCAAGCGAGCCCAAGGCCCACATCGAGGCCCTATGGGCTAAAGAGGTGACTTTCGTGTTCATGGATACTTACTCCGGCGCCGGCCACGTCTGCGCACCGGCACGGCCTTCGTGGCCTGATCGATTAGACCGCCTAATTGCGCCTACGTTCAAGCAAAACGCACGCCCGCCACCCCCGCTGACAGCAAATGGTAAATAGCGGATGGGGGGAACGTATATATGGCCTGCGGCCAAATACGGAAGGTCCCCTGAGCGCTCGGCAGCAGCGCTCAAGGGACGCTTGGAGCGGATCAGCCCGGTGGAGCGGATCAGCCGGGTTTCTTGTCGTCCGGCTTCTTGTCGTCTGCCTTCTTCTCGTCGAGCTTTTTCTCGATCTTCGCGTTGCGCAGCAGATCGTCCGTGTACGTCTTGACCTTCTTGGCCTGGACCACTTGCTCGAGCCGCTGACGGACATTGTCATAAGCAGGCGGCTGCAGATCGCGCGTCTCCACGAGCTCGATCACATGCCAGCCGTACTGGGTCTGGATCGGTTTGTGGGTGTACTCACCCGGCTTCAGCGCCAGGACTGCATCGGAGAACGGCTTGACCATCTTGTCCGGGGTGAACCAGCCGAGATCGCCGCCGTTGTCCTTGGACGAGTCCATGGACTCATGCTTGGCAACTTCCTCGAATTTCTCGCCCTTCTGCAGGCGCTCGACGACCTTCTGCGCGAAGGGCTCGGTCGCAACGAGGATGTGTTTGGCGTGGTATTCCTGCTTGGCTAGCGAGCCGACCTGCGTCTCATACTCGGCGCGCAGCTCCTGCTCGGTGGGCTTGCGATCCTTCAGGTACTTCTCGGCCACCGCCTGTTGCAGAACATTCAGGCGCGTCAGCTCGAGCAGCGCTGCCGTCTCGGGCACCTTGTCGATGCCGTCCTTGGCCGCCTGCTGGCCGACCACTTGCGCACGGATCAGGTTGTCCAGCGCCTGGGCGCGCTGCTCGGCAGTCAACTCGCTGGATGCCTTGCCGGTGATCGCTTTGATGTACTGCTCGAAGAAATTCTGCGAGATGTTAGTACCGTTCACCGTGGCGACCGGCGATGACGTGTCCGCCGGCGTGCTCAGGCTACTGTCGGCTTTGGGTTGGCAGGACGCCAGGCCGACGAGTCCGGCCAGTAGGAGGGTTCGCGAGTAATTCATGCTTCTTTCTCAGTAAGTTAAATACGGTTATTGAACTATTTCATCAGGTGTGTGGGCGACGATGCTCAAGGCGTGCACACCCTGCCCCATGAGTGGTGCGACGGCTGCATAGACCAGTCGGTGGCGTTCGAGTTGCGAGCGCCCTTTGAAAGCGGCGGCGACGAGCACGACGCGGAAGTGGCCGCCCTCACGCGCACCCGCATGGCCCGCGTGCTTGGCGCTGTCGTCGATGATTTCGAGTGACAGCGGCGCCAACTCGCGCTCCAGCGCCACGCGAAGCTGCTCAACTTTGGTTGACGACATCGGGTACTGCTCAGGGCTGCGGTGACGGCTCGACGGATGCTGCGGAACGACGCACGAGCCATGCGACCTGCGCACCGACAAAAACGAGATTCGCGACCGGCAGGCCCACGACTTTGAACGTGACCCACAGGTGCTCGCTGAAGTTGAACGCGACGAGCAGGTTCGATGCGCCCAGCAGTGCGTAAAACACTACCCACAGAAGATTCAGGCGTTTCCAGGTCGATTCCGCTACGCGGATCTCCTCGCCGCCCAATGCTGCGCTGAGCAGGCGCTGTGTGAGCGTCTGCTTACCGATCCAGTGGCTGGCGAGGAAGGCGATGCTGGCGAGCCAGAAAAATACCGTGGGTTTCCACTGGATGAAGCGCAGATCGTGCAGAATCAGCGTGGCGGTGCCGAACAGAAAGACGAGGACCGCGCTCAAGGTGTGCATCGCGGGAATACGGCGCAGGCGCACGTAGTCCACGATGAGTAAAATCGCCATCGCAGCCATCAGGACAGCCGTTGCCGTGTACAGTCCCTGGATGCGATAAGCGACGAAGAACGCCACGAGCGGCGCGAACTCGAGCAAAGCCTGCATAAGTGAAAGGTTGCCGGTTGAGGCAATAGCTGGCCAAAATGGCCGCGTATCATAGCTGAATTAGCCCTGGGTGCCTCGATTGCTCCCTGGCACCACCCATGCGGGCATGACCAGCCAATATTTCGAGCTTCACCCAGTCACTCCCCAATTGCGTTCGGTTCGCCAAGCGGCGGAGATCGTGCGCGGGGGAGGCGTCATCGCGTATCCGACGGATTCGTGCTACGCACTGGGGTGTCATATCAATGACAAGAACGCGCTCGAGCGGCTCCGCGCGATTCGGGGCGCCGACCGTCATCACCATTTCACGCTCGTGTGTGCGAACCTCACGGACGTCGGGCGCTACGCGCGCCTCGATACGTGGCAGTTTCGATTGCTGAAGGCATGCACACCAGGCCCATATACATTCCTCTTGCACGCTACGCGCGAGACGCCGCGTCGATTGCAACATGAGCGCCGCCGCACCATCGGAGTGCGGATTCCAGATCATCCTGTGCCCCATATGCTTCTGACCGAACTCGGCGAGCCCTTGATGAGCTCGACGCTCATCCTGCCCGGTGATCCGCAGCCACTCACCCACGGCCTCGAGATCCAGGAGCGCCTCGAGAACTTGGTCGATGCGGTTCTCGATGGAGGCGACTGCGGCCTCGAGCCGACTACGGTCGTGGATCTTTCGTCCTCCCCTCCCGTGATTGTCCGCGAGGGCAAAGGCAGCCTCGATCCCTTGATCGGGCCTGACCGCCCGCGTGCGCTATAATTCGCGCCCGCCGAATCCACCAGCCAGGACAGCCGTGTCTATTTTCGATCCGATAGGTCACCAGGCCATTAGAGGGATGAGTTGAGCTCCACCGCTCCCGCTCGGCGCGTGCTTTCGGGCATGCGGCCGACAGGCCGACTGCATCTGGGCAATTACTACGGTGCACTGAAGAACTGGGTGACTCTGCAATACGAGTACGAGTGCTTCTTCTTCGTTGCCGACTGGCACATGCTCACCACCGGCTACGACGACACCTCGAAGCTGCCCGCGCACATCCACGACGTGCTCATCGACTGGCTCGCCGCCGGACTGAATCCGGGTGTGGCGACGCTGTTTATACAGTCTCATGTGCCCGAGCACGCCGAGTTGCACCTGTTGCTGTCGATGATCACTCCGCTCGGGTGGCTCGAGCGCGTGCCCAGCTACAAGGATCAGCAGGAGCAGCTGAAGGAGAAGGACCTGGCAACGTATGGGTTCCTCGGCTATCCGCTGCTGCAGAGCGCCGACATCCTGCTATACCGCGCGGCTTATGTGCCCGTGGGGGAAGATCAGGTTGCGCATGTTGAAATGACTCGCGAGATCGCGCGCCGCTTCAATCATCTTTATGGGCGCGAGGCGGACTTCGAAGAGAAGGCGGAGCGCGCGGTCAAGAGCTTGGGTGGGAGAAATAGTACTACATACAAGCAGTTACGTCGTAAATTTCAGGAATCAGGTGATACGGAGGCGCTGGAGCGCGCGCGGGTGCTGGTCACCAGCAACAATCGGATCACAGTGGCCGACCGCGAGCGCCTGCTCGGATTTCTGGAGGGGGGCGCCGTAACGATCCTGCCCGAGCCGCACGTGTTGCTGACCGCCGCGGCAAAGGTGCCCGGGCTCGATGGCCGCAAGATGTCGAAGTCGTATGGCAACACAATCGGCATGCGCGAGGAGCCGGAAGTTGTCACAAAGAAGTTGCGGGCAATGGTCACCGATCCGGCGCGCGTCCGACGCAACGATCCGGGCGATCCGGAGAAATGCCCGGTATGGGACCTCCACAAAATCTATTCCGACGATGCGACCCGGGCCTGGGTGAACGAGGGTTGTCGCTCGGCGGGCATCGGCTGCCTCGATTGCAAGCAGCCTGTCATCGACAAGGTGGTCGAGGAAGTCACCAACTTGCGCAAGCGCGCCCAGGAATTCGAGGAGAATCCCGAGCTGGTGCGCGGTATTGTTGCCGAGGGCGCTGACAAGGCGCGCGATGCTGCGCGTCAGACACTGGACGAAGTGCGCCGCGCGATGCACTTGCGGGCCGAGTGAGTCGCAGGTGAGTAAGCCTTTGAAAAGCAAACCTGAGCTCAAGATAGTGGTATCCAACACTCCCGCGGAAGCGCCGGCCACCGAGCCGCCCCCGGAGCAGGTGGAGATGCCATTCGCGATCGTGAACGGCGAGCCCATCACGCAGATGCCGCGGGACCTGTACATCCCACCGCAGGCGATGGAAGTGTTTCTCGAGGCTTTCGAGGGACCGCTCGACCTGCTGCTGTACCTGATCCGGCGCCAGAACCTCAACATCCTCGACATCCCGCTGGCCGAGATCACGCGCCAGTACATGAAGTACATCGAGGTGATGACAGAGTTGCAGCTCGAACTGGCCGGCGAGTACATGGTCATGGCCGCGACCCTGGCCGAGATCAAATCGCGGATGTTGCTGCCTCGGCCCAAGGTTGACGAGGAGGGCAACGAGGAAGACCCACGAGCGGAGCTCGTGCGCCGGCTGCAGGAATACGAGCGCTTCAAGCGCGCTGCCGAAGGCATTGATGCGCTGCCTCGGCTGGAGCGCGACGTTTGGACAACGTCCGCTGAGCTGAAGGACCGCAAGGTTGTGCGCCTGCTGCCGCAGATCACGCTCCAGGAAATGCTCATAGCGTTCAAGGAAGTCGTGGTGCGCTCGGAGATGTTCGCGCATCACCACATTCAGCGGGAACGACTCTCCGTGCGCGCGCGAATGGGTGACATCCTTTCCACACTGGAGCATTCGAGTTTCGTAGAATTCGTCCGCCTGTTCCGGCCCGAGGAGGGACGGATGGGCATAACGGTGACCTTCGTCGCCATCCTCGAGCTGGTGCGCGAGGGATTGATCGATATTGTGCAGGCCGAGCCCTTTGCGCCGCTGCATGTGCGGGCTGCCGGCTCCAATCGGACGCTGCGCGTTGTTGCCGACAACGATGCGCACGGCACGGGTGGCGAGCAGGTGTTTGCTGACGAGCCGGCCGTGGTTAGTGAGCCAACGTTGGCGGTCGAAATTGATGAGTTTGCGGGCACGGACGAACGGCCTTCGCCCGGTGAGGAAACTGATGAATGAGTCGCACCTCAGGAATGTGATCGAAGCCGCCTTGCTGGCGGCCGGCAAGCCTTTGCAGCCCGCGGAACTCGTCGAGTTGTTCGATGAGGGCGCGCGACCGCAGGTCCAGGACATCCAAGCCGCCCTTGCGGCCCTGACGGCTGAGTATTCGAATCGCGGCATCGAGATCAAAGAGACGGCGGCAGGATTCCGCATTCAAGTGCGGCGAGAGATGGCGAATGAGATCTCCCGGTTGTGGCCTGAGCGCCCCGCACGCTATTCGCGTGCGCTGCTCGAGACGTTGGCGCTGATCGCCTATCGACAACCGATAACACGCGCCGAGATCGAGGCGGTACGCGGCGTAGGGGTCAATCCCAACATCCTGAAGACGGTGATCGAGCGCAACTGGGTTCGCGTGGTTGGCCACCGAGACGTGCCGGGACGACCCGAGCTCCTCGGAACGACTCGAGACTTCCTCGACTATTTCGGCCTGAAGAATCTCGACGACCTGCCACCACTCGCCGAGCTCAAGGTCATCGGGGACATCAAAGTACAGTTTGATTTGCCGGATCCTGGGCCGGCTGCTGCGCTGGCTGGCGATGCTAACGGTGCTGCTGCTGTTGAAGCGGATGCTGCTCGCGTCGAAGGTGAAGTAGTGGGCGCGGCTGAGGTCGCTGAGACGACGGCGCAGGTTGTGGATACAGCGGCTGACGTCGCGCACACCGCGGTGCATGGCGCGGATCCAGCCGCCGCCGCGGTTACGGCAGACACCGCGGCGCATAGTGTGGATCCCGCAGCCGAAGTCGTGGAGACCGCGGCGCAGGTCGGGGATCTCGGAGACGAGGAGGTCGTGGACACGGCGGCGGACGACGAGAGTTCCACAGCCGAAGGCGCGGCGGACACCGCTGCGTACGGTGGGGATACTACAGTCGTAGTCGCGAACGCCGCGGCGCAGGTCGGCGATTCCGGAGTCGACGTCGCGGACACCGCGGCGCACGGTGAGAGGTCCTCAGCCGAAGTCACAGCGGCCGCTGCGGCGCACGGCGCGGATGGACAACAGGTTGCGAGCGAGGGTAGGGATGCCTCGACTGCATCCGCTCCGACCGAGGGCAGCGGCGGCGATCACCGCACTGAAGGCGCAGCCGGTGGCAGCGCGTCGGCCGACGCAGTTACGGCCCAGAAACCCGGTGAGCACCCAACAGGCAAGGGTCAGCATCAATCCGTTGGCGATCACAACAAAAAGCCCACCGTTACTCGGCGAGGAGCTCCTGACAGCGCTCTTTACGAAGCGGAGGAGTTTGCAGCAAGCATCGACGCCGATCTCGCAGCAGGCGATGACGATGGCTCGGACGATGATGAGTTATCAGCTTCAGGTCCAGGCTCAAGCGAACTCGTCGCGGGGCCCCGCGACATAGATGACTAGCAGCGCGGATTCACCCAAGGGCCCCATGCGCCGTAAATCCACCGACGATTCCAACTCGCCCCACAGCGTGGGGCGGAGGCGTGGTAGCGCTGGCAGTTCGGCCAGCCGCCACAGCGGCACGCGCGTGGCCGGCGGCGAGCGAGGAGCCCGCAGTGGTGGCCCCGATACCCGCGGTGGCGGTGAGCGAAGAGTTCGCAGTGGCGCCCCCGATATCCGTGGTGGCGGTGAGCGAGGAGCCCGCAGCGGTGGCCCCGACATCCGCGGTGGCGGCGGGCGAGGCGCCCGCAGCGGCGACCCCGATACTCGCGGTGGCGGCGCGCGAGGCGCCCGCAGTGTTGGTGGCGACATTCGCAGTGGCAGCGAGCGTGCAGTTCGCAGTGGTGGCCCCGATATCCGCGGTGGCGGCGGGCGGCGAGGCGCCCGCAGTGGTGGCCGCGACA